>Ga0070741_10004743_pt1 | contig 31391 bp, 22 predicted proteins | sample Coa_R1_4_FD_66440 | JGI IMG/M metagenome (GOLD analysis project Ga0070741, IMG submission 66440) | Surface soil microbial communities from Centralia Pennsylvania, which are recovering from an underground coalmine fire - Coalmine... | ecosystem: Environmental > Terrestrial > Soil > Unclassified ... | reverse complement strand
GCGAAGTCGTCGTTCATCCGCAGCTCGAACTCTTCATGCGCTATCAGGCACAGCATGATCGGGCCTACGCACGCGCCTCCGCGGAACTGCTAAAACGAAGGAAAGAAAGATTGTTAGCTGAGCGTGGCTTTGTTTCGCAGCAGCGCTCTGAGTAACGTGAAAAGCGTTGCGAAGAGATTCACGTCTACCGCGTTGATAAGCACAAAACAGCCGTTGCCATCGATAAAACGAAGCTCGACTTGGTCCAAATCAAGCTTCTCATCGCTCAACTCGCCGCGGAAAAGGAATTCAACGGCAGTTTGCCGGCTCTCAAACGCAAAATCGCCGCGTAAAACCCGCCCAAACGTCTTTTGTTCACCGCGTTTGCGCTCGAAGTGTGCTCCATCATGTCTCCGCCAGAAACGCAATTGCGCTTTTTGTAGTGCAAAACGCGTTGCCCGGCCCGAAAATCTATTGAACCTGCTGACAAACTGTTTGATAGTAGGTTAGCGATATTTGCACCACGGGGTTTTTGGGTTTAGGGGAATGGTCATGAACATTTTGAAATTCAGATTTGGGAAGTGGCTCGCCTGCGCTGCCGCTTCAATAGCATGTGCCGGTTTGGCATGGGGACAAGCGGTTGCAAGTGCAACCGTTAACGGTATAGTGACTGATCCCACCGGAGCGGGAGTCGTCGGCGCCCGAATCACTATGACTGAGACCGACCGAGGCGTTTCGCATAGCGCAATCTCTGGCTCGGACGGGCGCTATGTCTTGCCAAATCTACCGGTAGGCTCCTACAAGTTGGAAGCGGGTGCGCCGGGATTCAAAAATTACGTGCAGAGTGGCATCGTTCTGCAAGTTGGTAACACGCCGGAGATTGATATTCCACTCACAGTGGGCGCCGTCTCCGAGAGTGTTGAAGTCACTGCCGGAGCCGCGCTCGTGCAGACCGAGCAGACGCAGGTGTCGCACGTCATCAACGAAAAAGAGATCGTCGAACTGCCTTTGAATGGCCGCCAGCCAACGCAATTGGTCCTGCTTTCTGGCGCGTCCGTGGTCACTCCGGCGGGCGACTTGACTGGCAGCAAAAATTACTGGAGCTCCACTACCATCTCCGTGGGAGGAGGCCAGTCCAATGGCACTAATTATCTGTTGGACGGTGGCGACAACACGGACACCATGACCAACGTCAATCTACCCTTTCCGTTTCCCGATGCTCTGCAAGAGTTCAGCGTCGACACGAACGCGCTGCCAGCCCGCAATGGACGTCAGCCGGGCGGGGTGGTGAACATAGTTACTAAGTCAGGCACGAACGCCTATCACGGCGATCTGTTCGAATTTCTTCGAAACGGGGATGTGAACGCGCGCAACTTCTTCGGATTGACGCATGACTTCCTCAAGCGTAATCAGTTCGGTGGCACCATCGGCGGCAGAATCATCCGCGACAAGCTGTTTTTCTTCGGTGGCTATCAAGGGACGCGAATTCGCAATGTGTCGCCCTCCGCCATCGCGTTTGTGCCCACGGCAGCGGAACTGGCAGGCAACTTCTCGATTGCCGAATCCCCGGCCTGCCAATCGAACGGCCAGACACGCAAGATCTTCTCACCCAACACGACCAGCCAGATCGCCAACACAAGCAATGTGTTCGCTGCCGGCATTAAATATGATCCTGCTGCGCTGGCGTTGGTTAAGTATCTGCCTACTACATCGAACCCTTGCGGCCAGATTACTTATTCCGTACCCTCCATTCAAAATGAAGACCAGGGCGTGGGCAGGCTGGATTGGGCAAAGAGCGCCAAGCAGAATGTGTTTCTGCGCTATTTCTACACCACTTACACGCAGCCCGCGTTTTATGATCCGGCTAATGTCCTAGTTACGACCAGCCCGGGAAACCAAGAGAGCGCGCAATCGGCCACTATCGGCGATACTTACACGTTTTCTCCCACATTGGTGAATTCGCTTCATCTGACGTTTACGCGCCGGACGGATTTTCGTGGGCCCAACTCCCAGTTCTTTAATGCGAAGACGTTGGGTATCAACATCACCACGCTGGTTCCGGACGATTTTCGCCTCAGTGTGACAAATGGCGGTTTTAGTGTTGGATGCGGAACTTGCTCGCCCGCTCATCTGAATGTCAATACATATCAGCTTGCCGACGATGTCGATTGGGTCCATGGCGCGCACCATATCAGTTTCGGGTTCGATGCGGTCTACACGCAGAACAATATTCTGGTCGGCTATCTGCAAAACGGCAGCTTTGCTTTCAGCGGAGTGGGCACCGGCGATTCCATACTCGATTTCCTCACCGGTACGATGAGCGGCTTCAGCCAGAGCCTTCCTCAGCAACCCACCACACGTATGACCATCCCCGCTCTTTACGTACAGGACACAATTCATGTCAATCCTCATCTCGTCGTCAATGCGGGGCTGCGTTGGGAGCCCATGTTTTGGCCCGTGGATCATTGGCACCGCGGCGCTGTGTTTTCACTGCAGAACTACCTCAGCGGCACACACAGCCGCGTGTATCCTAACGCCCCGGCGGGCGCGTTATTCTACGGCGACGCTGGTGTGAATGCCAGTTTCACGGAGAGTCATCGGCTAAACGTCTTCTCGCCGCGGCTGGGTATCGCGTATGATCCACACGGTGACGGAAAGCAGGTCTTTCGCGTCGGCGGCGCAATCATGTATGACTCAGGAATGTTGTACACGTCTCAGCGGCTTGCCTCGAATCCGCCTTTCGTGAATGAGATCGATTTGAATACCAGCAATCTTGGCGGATTCAGCAATCCTTGGACGGTGGGCTACAACTACCCCGGGGGAAATCCGTTCCCGCCCACTGGCGCCTACTTCCCCACCAACGGCGCCCTCTGGGTCGTGTTGCCGCAGACGCTGCGTCCCACCACGCTCTATCAATGGAACGCTACCTATCAACGGCAATTCAAGACCATTCTTGCCAGCGTGTCTTACCTGGGCAACAAGAGTTCGCACCTCTGGCTTGGGCAGGAGACAAATCCCGCGGTCTACAGTCCCTCGGTGTGTGCCAAATTTTCTTCCGGTTGCACCACCGGAAATACGAGCCAGCGTCGCGTGCTGAGCCAAATCGATCCAGTGCAGGGGGCATACTACGGCAGCCTTGATTTTCTTTATGACGGAGGAAACGCTAATTACAACGGAATTCTCGCGTCAGTACAACAGCCGCTAAGTAAGGGTCTGACGTTCCTTGCCAATTACACCTGGTCCCATTGCATCAGCGAGGGCGATTTCACGCGCGACATCGCCGGCCCCACGTTCCTGAACCCGTACAACCTCGCAATGGATCGCGGCGACTGCAATTTCGACATACGCCACATCTTCAATGCTTCCGTCGTCGCCACCAGTCATATGTCGGGCAATAGCATTTGGGCGCACATTCTGAACAATTGGCAGTTGGCGCCTATCATCCGTGCCCTCAGCGGTGAGCCGCTGAACGTAACTACGGGTTCAGATACTTCGCTGACGGGCGTTAATTCCGGAGACAGCCCGGAGCGGCCGAATTATGTCGCGGGAGTAAATCCTTATAGCACTTCGCTTGGACCAAACCTGCAGTGGCTGAACCCGGCGGCATTTACAAAGAATGCGCCCGGCACTTACGGCGGCCTGGGACGTGATGTGCTTCGCGGTCCTAACTTCGTGCAAGTGGACGCCTCGCTAAGTCGTATCTTCGGCATTCGCGAATCGCTCCGTCTGGAGGTTCGTGCGGAGGCCTTCAACGTCTTTAATCACACGAATTTTGTGGCACCAGCGACCGGCACTGGTATTCCTGGCATCTCGACCAGCGGCATTTCGCTCAGCACGGGTTCCGGCAATTTTGGCCGCATCACCTCGGCCGGAGATCCGCGGATCTTCCAATTCGCCATGAAACTTTATTTCTGAATAGAACCGCGCGCATAAGCAAGCGGATAATAGTTTTCGCCTCGCTGTAACATAGACCAACAGCATGCGATGGCTCATTATTGTCTGGATTTTCATCATCAGCGCGGTGGCGTATCTGGACCGCGTGAATGTGTCTATCGCGGGCCGGCAAATTGCTAATGAGTTTCATCTCGACAATCTGCGGTTGGGCTGGGTCTTTAGCGCATTCGTATTTGGGTATGCCCTTGCGCAAACTCCCATGGGACGGCTCGCTGATTGGTGGGGACCGCGCCGAACCATCCTGGCTGGTGTCATTTGGTGGGGCGTCTTCACAACGGCCATCACCTTGTTATCGCCCAATATGGCCGCGTCGCTTGTATTCCTGATGGCGGCTCGCTTTCTGCTCGGTATTGGCGAGGCGATAGTCTACCCTGCGTCGAATCGCTTAGTTGCCAGTTGGGTACCTACTGGGGAGCGTGGCTTGGCAAACGGCATTATCTTCGCCGGAGTTGGATTCGGCGCTGGAGTAACGCCGCCCTTTATTACTTGGCTGATGACGAGCTATGGCTGGCGCTCGGCATTTTGGGCTAGCGCGTGTATCGGCATACTCGCGGGCATCCTTTGGTACATCATCGCGCGTGATTCTCCGGCTCAGCATCCCTGGCTAAGTCAATCTGAGGCGCAACATATTGCCGTGGGCCTGCCGGCGAATTCGCGGTCCGATGCTCCGCCTCTCCCATGGGCGGTCATTCTGAAAAACGCAGCGGTCTGGCTGATGTCGTTTAGCTACTTTGCCTATGGCTATGCAGCCTATATATTTTTCACCTGGTTTTTTATTTACCTCAGTGACGTACGCCACTTGAACCTGCGTCAAAGTGCCCTCTACACAATGCTGCCGTTTATTGCCATGGCGATTGCATCGCCTCTAGGCGGCATAATCAGCGATCGCCTCACGAAGAGCAACGGAAAAAGGGCTGGCCGATGCGGCATCGCCGTCGCAGGCATGGCGCTCTCCGCATTATTTATCGCGCTCGCCATGCAGGTGACAAGCGCGCAGCTCGCCAGCTTGATGCTTGCTGGAGGAGCGGGTGCGCTGTACTTGTCACAAAGTTCGTTTTGGTCCGTGAGCGCGGATATTGGCGGTAAGTCGGCCGGCGCAGTCTCCGGTTTCATGAACATGATCGGTCAATTTGGCGGTGTCACAACCGCTTCGCTGATGCCGCTGATTGCACGCGATTGGGGATGGAACGCATCGTTCCTGACGGCCGCAGTGTTGTGCGCGGCCGGCGCTCTCGCCTGGCTGGCTGTCGAGCCGGAAGGTGGTTCACAACTCCGCTCAAGGAATCTTGAGGGGGCGGTAGTCAATCGTACTTAGGGCTCCGGCTGGCCGCCCGCCCGGCGCGGACGTCGTGGCTGCGTCGCTTGGGCTAACATGGCATCGAATTCGGAGCGCGGCATCTTCAGCATGTTGGGATGGGCATCTACCCATTTTGCAAAGGCCGCATATTTTTCGGCTGTCCAGCCACCCTCGAATTGACCGCCGTTTTTGCCCTGTTGATTCAGCTCGAAGTTAAAAGCGTCCTTGAGATTGGTAAACTCTGCGGAACTAATTGAAGCCTCGGCAAGAATTGCCGGTATGAACAAAACGCCGTCGGTCTTCGCCAAAACCAGATCGCCCGGCAGCACAACGGCGCGCCCGATGCGGATAGGCGCGTTGATGGATGTCAATTCCATCTGCGCCCATGCTGATGGATCGTATCCGCGGTAGAAGCCGTTGAAGTTGGGAATCTCCCGGTTCTCTTCCTGGTCTCTGATGCCGGCGTTGAATACAAAGCCAGTGTGCGTATGCGCCGCGATGCCATTGCCGAGATTGGAGCCGATTAACGTACCTTCGACGATCTTTCCGAAGCCGTCCGCGACATAGACGTCTCCGATCTGCAATTCGGCGATAGGCCAGCTATTGGTGCTTCCGACGCGCCCTTCAGTTTTGCCTTCGGCGCCGATCGCTTTCGCCATGTCTGGCCGGAGGGGCATGTATTGAGCCGTCAATGCACGGCCTGCAAACGGCTTCTCGATATGGAGCGCTTGCCAGTCGCCCTCAAATTGATTTTGATAACCCTGCTCGCGTAGATAATCCCAGACGTCCTCGATCGAAACATCTAGCGCGCGTTTCAGTAAGTCGTCGGGAATCTTCGGACGCCCGTCGGGAAACCGGTCGCCCTTCCAGTCAGAGGTGTAGAACATCATCTGCTCTTGGGTCATCTTCACCTGGGACCAACACAGCGAGCTTCCCAAAAGGAAGCCGCCCAGCAGTGCAATTGAAATGAACGTTTTCATGAAATGATCCTTTTACAAAGCAGTCGCAGCCGCCGCGGTTGTTTCGTCATACTGTCTCCGCGGCGGAGCCATGCTCCACAGCCGGTCGACTGAGTGTTCCTTGTCCCACTGCGGCGTGGGCTCGAAATAACCTGTGCCGGGCACCAGATGCTCCTTCACTACATCGTCAACCAAAGTTACTCCCAGTCCGGGTTTGTCTTGAACGCTGATAAAGCCTTTGTTGATGATCGGCTTCTCGACGCCCTCAACCATGTCCTGCCACCACGGCACATCCAGCGAATGGTTCTCGCACGCCAGGAAGTTCTCCGTTGCCGCGGCGCAGTGAACACTAGCAAACGCTCCAACCGGGGTGCCCGCGTAGTGCATTGCCATCGGGACGCCATACTCCATCGCCATATTGCCGATCTTATGTGTCTCCAGAATCCCGCCCGACGTCGAAATATCGGGGTGGATTTTGCTCACCGCGTGGACCTTGCAAAGCTTCTCGAAGTTCTCCTTCAGGTAAATGTCTTCTCCAGTGAGTATGGGTGTGGGGCTCTCGTCCGTAATATGTTTCAGGAGTTCCGTGTATTGCCACGGAATCACATCCTCCATCCACGACAGATTGTACGGTTCGTACGCCTTGCCGAGCCGGATGATCGAATTCACCCCCAAATGGCCCAGGTGATCCATCGAAAGCGGAATGTCCATTCCCACGGCTTCGCGAATCGCCGCCACATATTCCGTCAGCATGTGAATCCCTTTGTCGGTCACCTCGTTCGCCACAAACGGATGCGGAAGACTGTAGTTCTCCCAATTCGATTGGCCGGATGGCCGCGTGACGGTGCCTGGCGTGTTCTCGATGAGATTGATTCCAAGATCCATCTTCAGCCAGGTAATCCCCATCTCTTCTTTGCGCGCCTTCATGCGTCTCGCGTATTCCTTCGGGTCTCTCGATTCCTCGGTATCGGCATAGATGCGAATCTTATTCCGGAACCTGCCGCCCAGCATTTGATAGATGGGCACGCTATAAACTTTTCCGGCGATGTCCCAGCAGGCCTCCTCAATGGCCACCACGCCGCCCGCCTGCCGCGAATCTCCGCCGAACTGCTTGATCTTCTCGAAAATGAACGTAATGTTCAGCGGGTTTTCGCCCACTACTCTGCTCTTCAGAAACAGAGCGTAAGTCGGGCTTGCCAGATCCCGCACTTCGCCAAGCCCATACACACCCTGATTCGTATCCAGCCGCACGATGGTGCACGGACTTGGTCCGGGCTTCCGAATCGTCGCCACGCGAAGATCGGTAATCTTCAATTTCGAAGGACTCGAATTCGTATTTACATTCTTGATGCGTGGCTCCGGATCGGCATCCGCGCGCGTGCTCAGCAGAGCAGCGCTGAACACGGCCGCCGCGCTCTTGAGCAGTCCGCGCCGGCCAATTCTGTTTGTTTTCTGATTAGACATGTTGCTTCGTCTCCTGGCGTCTCGCCGCCATTTACAGCTACGCAGCATATCAAGAAGCGATTCTTATGCGGCGCCTGTTAAGCTCTACTTACAATGTGGGGAACTGCCGCTTCGTAATGCGCTTCATCTTCGGTCTGACGTTGTGCGCATTCGTCTGCCTCGGCCAGGCCGACCAGGACGCGCACGCGCGCAAAAATCCCCTCGGCATGCAACCCGCTGCTATTGATGCCGGTAGGGGGCAATTCGTCAACGCTTGCGCTGCGTGCCACGGAGCAAACGCGGAAGGCGGACGCGGACCTAATCTGGCGGAAAGCGGCCGCCTTCGCCGCATGACTGATGACCAACTCTTCAACACTGTCCGCCGCGGCATTCCAGGCGGCGGCATGCCCGCTTTTCCGCTGCCTGACAACACCATCTGGCAAATTGCCGCTTTTCTTCGCAGCCTGAACACACCTGCGTTTTTAGTTCCGGTGGCGGGCGATGCGCGCGCGGGCAGCGAACTCTACCGCAAGGCGCAGTGCGGTTCCTGTCACATGATCGGCGGCCAGGGTGGCTTTCTCGGCCCTGATCTTACCGATATCGCTGCCTCCCGCACGGTGAAGCAGCTCAGAGAAGCAATTCTGAAACCGGGCGATAAGCCGCTCGACGGGTTTGCCGGTGTCACGGTCACGCTGAAGAGCGGTGAGCGAGTCACAGGCATCGCAAAAAATTATTCCGATTATTCGGTCGACGTGTTGAAAGCCGACGGGTCGCTCCATCTGCTCGATATCTCTAACATTGAAAACATACAGTTTGCCGCGAAGTCGCTCATGCCTGACACATACACGCACCTCTTCTCAAGCGAGGATCTGCAAAATCTCATCGCTTTTCTGAGCCGCCAGACTGTGCGGCCGGACACGCGACCCGATCAGAAAGCTGCCTCGCAGGAGGTGCACTGATTGCGGTACGGATTGCTTCTGTTTCTAGCTCTCAGCGCTTACGGACAGGTGACCTATCAGGATCTGCTGAAAAGTCCGTCAGCGAACTGGTTGACGTATCACGGCGATTATCGGGCGCAGCGGCATAGCCCGTTGACACAAATCGACGCGAAAAATATCTCGCGCTTGGCACCAAAGTGGACCTATCACGTCGAAGGCGCGAATCGGCTCGAAGCTGTTCCCATCGTGTTCGAAGGCGTCATGTACGTGACCGACAGCAACGCCGTCTACGCTATCGATGCGCGAACTGGCAAGGCAATTTGGAGCTACAAAGACCAGTTCGCGGCTAAACAAGCCGTGAATCGCGGCGTCGCCATTCTGGGCGACAGTGTGTATTTTGTGACTGCGGACTGTTATCTGGTCGCGCTACATAGAAATTCCGGTGCGATTCTCTTTCACAAGAAGTTTGCCGATATCGGCAAAGGCTACTTCGCATCGACAGCCCCGCTGGCATTGCGCGATCGCGTGATTGTAGGTGTAGCAGGCGGTGACTCGGGAATGCGCGGGTTTGTCGCGGCATTGTCGCCATCCGATGGTGGCGAACTCTGGCGCTTCTACACTGTTCCCGCCAAAGGCGAACCCGGATCTGAGACTTGGGGCGATTTCGACACCCAATGGGCCGGCGGCGCCACATGGATGACCGGAACCTACGACCCGGAGTTGAATACGCTCTATTGGTCAACCGGTAATCCCTGGCCTGATTTCTTTGGAAGCAATAGGCGCGGAGCCAATCTCTACACCGACTCGATCGTCGCTTTGGATGCTGCAACAGGAAAACGCAAATGGTACTTCCAGTTCACACCCCACGATACGCACGATTGGGATGCGCAATCCATTCCAGTGCTCGCGGACATCGACTTACAAGGGCATCCGCGCCGGGTGCTGCTGCACCCGAATCGCAACGGGTTCTTTTATGTTTTGGATCGTCTGACCGGCCAATTTATCTGCGCCACTCCGTTTATTGAGAAACTCGATTGGGCCAAAGGCATAGATGCATCCGGCAAGCCTATCGAGATTCCTGACATGGAGCCCATACCGGGAGGACGCCGGGTCTGTCCCTCTGTGCGCGGCGCTTCTAACTGGATGTCTCCGACTTATGATCCGGTTACTAAGTTGTTGTATGTTCCTACCCTCGAAGAATGCGATATGTATACCGCGTCCGGACACAGCCCGGAACCGATGAAGGATCTAGGAGGAGGAGGCGCTGAATCGATTGCGAAGGAGCCTGGCAAATTTTATATGCGCGCCCTGGATCCCGCTACTGGAGCGCGGCGCTGGCAATATCCCATGACCGGCAAAGTTGAAATGTGGGCGGGTTCTGTCTCAACCGCCGCTGGTTTGGTCTTCTTTGGAGATGATGATGGCAGCCTCGTCGCGCTCGATGCGGTCAGCGGAAAGCATCTTTGGCACTACTACATGGGACAGAACATCACCGCGTCGCCGATCACGTTTTCGGTTAATGGCAACCAGTACGTATCGATCGCAGCCGCAACTGATGTGTTCACTTTTGGGTTGGTACAGTGAACGCGTACAACGTGTCGCCGGCTCCGACAATTAAATACTGTTTGCCATCGAGTTCGAACGTCATCGGGCCGTTGCTTACCGATGCTGGCAGATGGAAATGCCAGAGTATGTCGCCTGATTTCGGGTTCCACGCAATTAGGTTCTGATGCTGATCACCGCTGAACATCACGCCTCCGGCCGTAGTTAAAATCCCAGACTCAGCTCTGCCTGTGCCCGGAAACGCGTGCGACCAACAGATCTTTCCGGTCCGGTAATCGATTGCTTCCAAAACCGATTGCCACCACAGCGTCTGTCCGGAGCCTCCATAGCCTTCAGGATTCGCGGAAGTGTCGATCAGGTAAAACAGGCTGAATCCTTTCTGTGCATTGACGTAAAACATCCCCGTTTCCGGATCGAAGCTGGGAGGAAACCAGTTAGTTCCGCCTTGCTCGGCAATGTTTAATAAGGTTCCGTCTGTTTGCGGTTCTTTGTGCAGATTGGGAATCGGCTGACCTTTCGCATCCGTACCTTGCGCCCAATCGGCCCCAACGTAAGGTGTCGAAACAATCTTCGCGCCATTCGTGCGATCGAGCACAAAGAAGTAACCGTTGCGCGCGGCTTGTGCGAGAAGCTTGCGCGGCTGGCCATCGATCACACCGTCGAAAAGGACCGGCGTCTCTACGTCGTCCCAATCGTGCGTGTCATGCGGCGAAGCCTGGAAATACCAGACCAGTTTTCCCGTGTCCGGATTCAGAGCGACTATAGAACAAGTCCACAGGTTCGATCCTTTGCGGCTCTGTCCTGCGAATACAGGGTTTGGATTTCCCGTGCCCCAGTAAAGCAGGTTCAGTTCAGGGTCATAGGTCCCCGGCAGCCAAGTCATGCCTCCGCCGTGTTCCATGGAACCGGCATTGGGCCAAGTTTCCGCTCCCATCTGCCCAGGATGCGGTTCGGTGTACCAGCGCCACTGCAGTGCACCAGTCTCCGGGTCGCGCGCTTCGAGAAAACCTGGAACATCCATTGCATCGCCACCCACGCCGACGATGACGTGATTGCGAATCACAACAGTTGCCATTGTGGTGAAGTATTGGAGTTTTGCGTCGGCAATGTGGATGCGCCAGCGCTCCCTCCCGTCGCCTGCGTTCAACGAGATCAGCCACCCATCGGGCGCCAGAAAGTAGAGCCAGTTCCCATACATTCCCACGCCGCGATTGCCGATGAGATGTCCGCCCTGGTCTTTCCATTCGTATCGCCACAGTTCGGTTCCCGTTCGCGCATCCACAGCCCAGACGTGATCCGGCACAGTGAAGTAGAGAACCCCGTTGACTTCTAGCGGTGTGGACTTGATCTGCACGTTGGGGATGCCGCGCAGTGCGCCTACATTGACTCGGTGCATCCAGGCGATCGAAAGCGATTGAAGGTTACCGCTATTGATCTGCTTCAATGTACTGAACCGCCGGCCAGAGTAATCGCCGTTATACGTAGGCCACGTATCGGTCGCCGGCTGAACTAGCTTTGCCGGGTCGAGCCCTTGCGCACAAAGCAGGGACGACAACAGCGTAATTAAGAGGACCAGCGGCTTCATTTCAAAGTCACCAGATAGGCGAGTATGTTGTGCATATCGGCGTCTGTGTATTGAGGAAGAAGTTGGAGATGCGGCGCGAGTGGATCGCTTAGTTGAAATTTGATCTGGTCCGTCTGCCAGGAGCTGATGCGGCCAGATGTTTCTTTCAGGACAATTGTGAAGTCGTCCTGCGAGACGAGCGTACCGTCGATGTGGCGTCCATTGGCCGTTTCAATATCGACCGAAATGGGCAAGTGAAGCTGCGTACCGGGATAGAGGAACAGCGCCTGCAAATCGGCGGGCTGGTATTTGCTGCCGATGTGCGCGAGATCTCCGGACGCGGAATGACAGGTCTCACAATGCTGGGCGAGGAAGGCCTGCCCAGCCGCGGGGTTTCCTGTAACGATGTTGCCGATTTGATAGCCATATCGATTTACCGCCTGATAGACACGGTCATGCAGAAACTCGGCAATATCGTAAAGCTGTTCAGGGGTGAAATTAGCAAATGCTGGCATGCCTTTATCGGGCCGGCCGTGTTGGATCACAGGTCCAATCGTTTCACCTTTTTCGTCGTGCAGGACGAGGGAAGAACGCACCAGGTTTGGTCCTTCCGCCCCGGTCGCATTCGCGCCATGGCAAAAAGAGCAGCTTGTCGCGAATAATTTTTGACCACGCGCCGCCGCAGCGGCGTCCGGCGGCGCACCCAGACCGAGAAACTCGCGGCCTCGTTGCAGACGCCTGTCGAGAGAAGAATCGCGCTGCGACTGGCCGGCCTGAGGAAACGCCGCAATTGCGAATAGCAACCCGAGTCCGATCAGTGCCTTCATTCGTGCCGCAGCGCCACCATGGGATCAATGCGCGAAGCCCGCCGCGCCGGAGCATAACCAGCAAGGATGGCGCATGCCATCAGGATAACCGCCGCTACTTCGAAGGTTGTCGGATCATGGGCCTTTAGACCGAACAGAAACGATTGCAGGACGGTGGTTGTCTCCCAAACCGCACCTAGTCCGATTACGATTCCCGCGCCCCCGAGGATCACGACTTCGCTCACAACCATCCACACAATGCGTCTTCGTTCGGCGCCCAAAGCCATACGAATCCCGATCTCGTTTGTCCGTCTGGTGACTGCATAGGCCTGAGTTGCGTACAGTCCGACGCACGCCATAATCAATGCCAGTGCACCGAAGCAGGCGCATAAGCCCGCGAATGTTCGCTCATGCACGATGGTTTGATCGATGATCTTGTTTTGTGTCGTGAGATTTGCCACCGGCACTTGTGGTCCGACTTCATGCACGATGCGGCGCACGCTGTTGGCGAACGAAAGTGGATCGCCTGCTACCCGCAATTCAAAATACATCTGCTGTATGGGTCGGTTCTTTGTAGCTTGCAGATAGGAACTGTAGGTGACGGGCGGAATTTCCCGCTTCAGCGAACTGTAGCGCGTGGTTCTAGCCACGCCGACAATCTCGACATCCTGAGCGTTGCTGGATCTGCCCAACGTGAAATGCCTGCCGATCGGCCATAGGCCAGGGAAGTATTTCTTGGCGAAGATCTCGTTCACAACCACAATGGGCTGCGCTCCGCCTTGATCGCGTTCATCAATCGCCCGACCGGCCAGCGTTGGGATCTGCATCGTTTCAAAAAATTCCGGGCCAACCCGCACCATGGATGTGTTTGGCCTTTTACCCTGTACGTTCTGCACGCCGGGAATAGATATGCCCGTGCTGCTGCTCCAATCCGCCACTAACGGCATGTCGGTCAGCGTTGCGTTTCGCACGCCTGGAATCGCAGCAAATCGGTGCTGTAGGTCTGAATAGAAACTGGTCAGCGCGGCATCTTTATAGCCGGCCTGCGCTGCGTTCACACTGAACACGAGCAGCTTATCGCTGTTGAATCCCAAGTCCACGGAATGAAGGTTTTGGAGTGAGCGTACAAAGAGACCCGCAGCCGCAATCAGCAAAAGCGAGATCGCAATCTGGAACACGACCAAAACGTGACTGAGTCCGAACCGCAGACCAAATCGCCGCGTACGCGCCATTGCATTGCTGGCCCGCGTTTCCTTAAGCGCGGGCGTGATATCTACCCGAGTTGCTTGCACAGCGGGCGCAATTCCGAAGATAAGGCCCGCTCCAACGGCCACCACAAACGTAAACATCAAGACACGCCAATCGAGTTCCGCGTGCAAAGTAAAGTTCGGATCGCCGTTGGCCAACAGCAGCGTCAGGGAACGAATGCCGACGGCCGCGATAATGACTCCCAGCAACCCTCCACACAGCGAAAGCAGCACGCTTTCAGTCAGCAGTTGCCGCATGACTCGCAGGCGGCCCGCGCCGACGCTGAGACGGACGGCTATTTCACGCCGTCTGCCGGCTGCACGTGCAAGCAGCAGATTTGCCAGATTGGCGCACGCAATCGTCAGAATCAGCGCCACCATCGTCATCAGAGTGTAGAGCGCTTTCGAGTACTCCCGCCGCAAGGCGTCCACGCCCGATTTGCCTTCTTGCAGCCAGAGCGTTGGCAAAGTCTTGCGTTCTTTTTCTGTTGTCGCGGTATGACTGACCCATTGGTGGAACAGCGCGGCAGTCTCGCTTTGCGCCCGGGCCAGCGTTATGCCAGGCCGCAAGCGGCCCATCATTTCAATCCAGTAAAAATGTTCGTCCGCAAATTGTTTTTCGGTGTCTTGATACGGATTGACATTGACTAATCCAACGTCCCGAATAGGAATAAACAGCACCGGCACGTTTTGTGGCCGCACGCCGAAGAATTCCGGCGCCGAAACCCCGGTTATGGTAAAAGTCCGCCGGTTAATAGTTATGGTCTTGCCGACTACGTCGGGGCTGCCTCCGAAACGTTGCTGCCAAAAGTTGTAAGTGAGCGTCACTACCGGAGCAGCGTCCGGCCGATCATCGTCAAAACCAATCAAACGCCCAGTGGCCGGTCCCACGCCCAAGCCGCTGAAATATCCGCCGGATATGTATTGACCTTGCCCCAGTTCAGCCTGTCCATCGATAACCAAGTTGAGAACTCCGGCGTTGAAGTACCCAAAGAGACTGGAAAAGACGTGGTTATTATTACGAAGGAACTCAAATGCCCGATACGGATAATTCGGACTGACCTCTCCTCCTCCCGTATCTGTGTAAGATGAGCCGCTATGACTCTGAATGACCGCAGCACCCTCTCTATTGGTGCTGTGCCAGTTGACGATGGCGAGCTGTTCCGGATGACTGACAGGCATTTCCCGGATCAGAATCGCGTCCAGGAAGCTATAAATGGCGGTGTTCGCGCCAATCCCGAGCGCGAGCGAAACAATAGCCAGGATGGTAAACAGCTTGTTCGCCAGCATGGCGCGCCAAGCGTAACAAACGTCCTGTCCCAGTTGCTCCGCAAATGTCCATGTGCACATAGCGCAGCGGTCTCCTTAGTTACGTAGTGTATCTATGGAGCGTCCTGATCGATTCCCTACATGCGCCGCGCGCCGCGGCTCTTAGGATTTGCTTGCTACTTGAAGATCGTTTTCGACGCTGAAAACACCAGGAACCGAATTCGCGCGCATTTCGGCGAGCGCCAGATCGCCCTCCGAATCCACCACACCGGTCAAGGTTACGTTGCCTTTATCAACAATAATGTGGATGGCGTGATAGCCGATGGGAGGGTCATTGGTGATGCCGCCGGCGGCACGAGTAATGGATGGCATCCTAGGGCCGCCGCGATTCGAAGTATAACGCTGCAAGGGCGCATAGCCGTAAATGCTTCGATAGACCGCGGCGCGAAGACGGTCATCGTTGTTGGATAGCGGCAACACGACAATCTCGTTCTTTACGCTCTTCACACCATCAACTTTCTTGACGGAGTTTTCAATGCTGGATTTTAGGATGGGGCGCGAAGCGTAGCCGCGCAGAATCACGGTGTCGCCCTGAATAGCAAAGTGTATGGAATCAAAAACTCCGTATTGCGGCTGGGTGACGATTTGCTTACGAATTTCTTGAGCCATTTTCATCATGGCCTGCTGTTTAGCATCGGGATTGCCAGCTTCTTGCGCCGTTATTAAAGGGGTCAAAACAGCCAGAGCCAGAATGCTTGCCCCGAGCCAATGCGAGGTGCGATGTGTCATGATTTCTCCTTCGGAAATGCTCCTATTTCGATGTGCAACGCATAAGCGCGCTTCAAGAAATTCTACTCTTGAATCGGCCAATTGGTTGTGAAGCTATGACAGGTTGCTTGTAAAGCGTCCATGTATGTCACATATCAGATAGTGGTTGATCGATGATATTTTGGGAATATCGGTATGCAAACCATTACAACGCATCCACTTTACATTGGCGGCGAGTGGGTGGATACCGACGCGCACGACGTTGTGCGGCTGCCTTTCGATGGATCGCCCGTTGGCGAGGTGCCGCACGGTGATGCGAGGGTAGTTGACCGCGCTGTTACGGCTGCGCTAAAGGGCGCGCAAGCCATGAGCGCGCTGGCGAACTACGAGCGTGCGGACCTTTTACTGAAGATTGCAGAGTACATCACGCGCGATCGGGCGGAGTTTGTCCACTTAGTCTGCTCGGAAACCGGCAAACCCATTCGAGAGGCACGCGTTGAGGTCGATCGCTGTCCACAGACGTTGATAGCGGCTGCGCATGAGGCAAGACAACTGCGCGGCGAAGTAATCCCGATGGATTTCGCGCCTGGCGGTCAGGGCCGCATGGCGATGACTGTTCGCGAGCCGATCGGTGTAATCGGCTCCATTACGCCTTTCAATGTTCCGCTGAATCTGGCGCTACATAAAGTCGCTCCCGCGTTTGCCGCTGGAAATGCTGTAGTACACAAACCAGCGGAACGAACTCCGTTGAGCGCTCTGCGGCTGGCGCGCACTATGGACGAAGCGGGCGTGCCGAAGGGCGCTTACAACGTGATCACGGGTGATGGTCCTGAACTCGCAGCCGCCATGTTGCGCCACCGGGATGTCGCGATGATCACATTTACGGGCAGCATGCGAGTGGGCGCTGAAATCCGCGCCAATGCAGGTCTGAAGCGTGTGTCATTGGAATTGGGAAATAATTCCGCCGTGATTGTCGAACGGGACGCAGATTTGAAAACAGCGGTTCAACGCACCGTTCAGGGATCATTCGGACACAGCGGTCAAGTCTGTATCTCGGTGCAGCGGGCTTTTGTGCATCGTTCCGTCATTTTGGATTTCCTGGACGGCCTTACAGCGCAGACTGCGAAGCTGCGCCTAGGTCATCCCTATGAAGAAAGCACAGACGTTTCCTCCTTGATCGATGAGAAAGCGGCAATTCGAGTGCAGTCTTGGATTGAGGAAGCGATCGAATCCGGCGCCCGGTCACTATGCGGCGGCAAACGCCATTACGCAACAATTGAACCTACCATTCTGACGGATGTTCCAGCCGCAGCACGCATCTCCTGTGAAGAAGTTTTCGGACCCGTGGTGGCCGTCTATTCCTACGACGACTTGGACGACGCAATTGCACGCGTCAACGGCACTCCGTACGGACTTCATGCGGGCATTTTCACGAACGATATTCAGCGCGCGTTTCGGTCTGCACGCAAGCTGCAGATGGGCGGCGTGCTGATCAACGACATTCCGATGTTCCGTATGGATCACATGCCGTACGGCGGCGCAAAGCACAGCGGTCTGGGGCGCGAAGGCCCACGCTATGCCATCGAAGAAATGACGGAAAGCAAGATTATTTGCTGGAAGGTGTAGCCGATTTCTGCTTGGCTGTCGTTTGGGTGAACTCAACCGGTGGCTGAGGCTTATCGGCGCTGTATTGCTGGGACAAGTAATCCACCAATAGCTGACGGTCTGAAACTGGCGCGCCCCAGCCGATCATCTTATTGACTTCCTTTTCCCATCCGGCTTTTGATAGGCGCTGCGAGTCGACAAGCCTCAAGCTATGGCACTGAACACAACTATGTTGTTCTTCCTGTTTACCACGTTCAGCGAGTTGCGTGTCCTGTGCGAGCGCGCAGGTGACGAGAAGCGCGATGCCGAAAAACGAAATGATTCGCTTCATGCGGTCTTCTCCACATTCACACCCACGCGATCGATGGCGTTATAAAGGTACCCGGACGGATTCCACGTTGCCACAATCGGTTGGATATTTCCCGCGCTATCGGTGGCGCGCGACATGATCGTGTAATAACCTTCTTGGAGCGGCGTCCACTTGAAAGTCCAGAGCCGCCAGGCGAACGGAAGGTCCTGTGGAGAGAGTTCAGCATTGTGCCACGAGCGGCCTGCGTCGGTCGAGATCTCTACTCGAGTTATGCGCTGTTCTCCCGCCCATGCGATGCCGCGCAGCAAGGTTGGCGCGAGCGGAATATGATCCTGATCCGCCACACTCGCAATACTGGATTTCACCGGCATGCCTTCGATAATTTCCAGGTCGGCGGGATTTGCCGCGCCGCCCGGGGGAACCGCATGTTTGGGAAAGCGATAACCAGGGTTCATGAAGAAACCTGTATTGGGATCGTTAGCTACCGACAAATTCGTCACCCACTTGACCCAACTGGTGCCATCCCATCCGGGCACAACCAGGCGCACAGGAAAGCCGTGCATGTCCGGAATCGGCTCACGATTCATTTGTAAGGCCAGCAGCGTAGCGGGGTGTAACGCCTTTCTCATTGGAAAGGAGCGAATAAAATCGGGAGTTTTAGCAACTCCGGTATCGGCGCCATTCACCGTGACGTATGCGGCGTTCAGGTCCGCGCCCACAAGCTTGAGCACGTCACTGAGCCGAGGGCCGGTCCATTCGGCGTTGCCGATAGCGCCGCGCATCCACTGTACGCCCGCTACGCGAGGCCGGTAAAGTCCACGGCCGTTACCGGTGCACTCCAATGTGGCGGCCACCGTTTGTTGCGGCAATTTGCGCAGGTCGGCGGTAGTTAATTCGATTTGCTTAGAGACTTTGCCGTCGATGGCGAGCCGGTATGTTGCTTCTGCGACGGTCGGCCGGGGCAGATGCTGGCGGACAAAAAAAACATCATTCGGTGTTAGCCAAGTGGTGAAGTACGACGGAGGAGTTTCAAGATCTTCCGGTCGATCATTGTGAAGGATCAGCGGGCGTTTGCCGGGAGTGGTAATCAAATCCTGGCCGGTTGCTATCGCGGTAGCCGCTACGATGCCTGCAAGTAGTTCGCGTCTGTTACTAAATCCATCAACCGCGCGAGCGGCGTTTTTCCGTCGATGCATCTTTGCTTATTATTTTCAGGGAGCCGGATCTGATTGTCTCACCAAAGCGCATTGACCCAGCCGTGACCTCTAACATATTATCGACGTTAGCTTCGAGCCCTTTGATGGAAGTTGAGAGAGAGTTCGCGATACCGTTCGGCCGCGGCCAGTTGCGCGTTCGAGCCGCGGCGGACTTGATCGCGCCGAAGACCGCTCCGCCAACCGGCGATCAACGAAAAATAATCGAAGCGGCGCTTGAGCATCCGATTGGCCGCCCCCCGCTACGAGACATTGTCCAACCAGGCGAGCGAATCGCGATTATCGTGAACGACATCACCAGGCTGTGTCGAAGCGACTTGATGCTTCCGCCGATCGTTGATGTGTTGAATTCGGCTGGAATTCCAGATCACGACATCTTTATTGTCTTTGCCCTTGGCATTCACCGGGAGCACAGGGAAGCGGAACACCGGCAGATTGTCGGCGAAGAGATCTACGGCCGTTTTCGGATGTTCGATCACATCTCGACCGACAACGACAATCTCATCTACGTGGGTACAACCAGCTTCGGAAATCGAGTTGAGATCAACCGGGAGGTCTGGGAAGCGGACCGCATCATTTTGACCGGAGAGATTATTTATCATTTGATCGCGGGCTATAGCGGCGGGCGAAAGAGCCTGGTGCCCGGAGTGGCCGGCTTTGCCACGACCACATTTAACCACCGGATGATCTTCGATCCGCGCTGCCGCGTTGGCGTTCTCGACGGCAATCCCGCACATGAGGATCTGTTGGAGGCTTGCCGGCTGGTCGATCCGGACTTCCTTGTAAACCTGGTGCTAACGTCCGAAGGCAAGGTCGCTCGCGCAGTCGCCGGGCACTACGATTTGGCCCATCGCGAGGGGTGCCGGACCGTCGATGAAATGATGCGCGTAACGATGGATGAGCCGTATGACCTGATCATTGCGTCAGCGGGAGGATTCCCGCTTGATATTGACCTGCGGCAGGCACATAAGCCACTCGAGAATGCATGCCAGGCCCTACGGCCTGGTGGATCTATTTTGTTCTATGCGGAATGTTCGAATGGCGCCGGGATTCGATCATTCGAGGAATACGTGGAACGCTTCTCCACCGATGAGGAAATGCGCCACAAATTAGAACGGCAGTTTGTTTGTGGGAGGACATAAAGCGTATTGGGTAACGCGGCTGGGTAGACGATACGACGTGCACCTGGTGTCCACACTGAATCGGGAATTTGTGGAACGCTGCCATTTCCATCATGTCGCCCTAAGAGACCACGAAACGAGACTAGCGCAACTTCTAAGTAACTCGGGCAGGCCGCGGCGTGTGGCAGTCATTCCACATGCTGCATTCACACTACCTGCTCTGGATTTTATTCGGGCAGAGATGCCATAAAAAACCAGAATGGCGAGCAAGTCCGACTTGGTGCGGATGGGGAGACTTGAACTCCCACGCCCTCGCGAGCGCTGGAACCTAAATCCAGTGCGTCTGCCAATTCCGCCACATCCGCATCAGAGAGGAAGCTGCAAACAGCCTTCAGCGTAGCATTGAAAGCTTGGTTGTCGGCTTGGTTTCAAGAAAGCTGAGGAACTCCTTGGGATTTCTGGTTAACTGAGGGAAAGTGGCAATCACGTTTTCATCGGGATCAATCAGCGCGTAAAACGGGATCGAGACCGTGCCGAATTTTTGATCTTCCAGCTTTTGATTCTTCTCTGAATCGGCGTCGGTGCCGTCCGTGTAGAGGTCGACAGTAATCAGAGTTTTCATGGCCGCCTGAATCTCAGGCCGGGGAAACATATTGGCCTTCATCCAGTGGCAATTAGTGCATGCGTAACCCGTGAAATTGATGAGAACCAACTTGTTCTGTTCACGCGCTGCCGCTAATGCAGCGTCCAGTTCATTTTTGAAATAGGCGGCTGGTTGCGTCTCGACGCCGGTTGAGCCTAATCCAGAATTGCCGCTCGGTTCCGGAATGTAAGCATCCAGATTTCCCAGCCGTGCTCCGAACAATCCAGGCACCAGGCTAATAGAGAAGATAAGCAGGAGGGCTGCGACGAGCGTTCGTCCGACGCCCAAGTGCTCATCTCTCTTAATGCCTTCCATCGGCAACAATCCCAAGAGGTAAAGGCCGGGCAAAGCGATCAGTACAATCCAAGCAGCAAGAAATCGTTCGCGAGTTAACCAATGCGTTTGCAGCACCTGATCCACATTGCTCAGATACTTCAACATCACCGCCAGCACAATGAAGCCGAGCACCACCTTTACCCGGACCATCCATCCGCCGCTACGTGGCAATTTTTGCAGATACGAAGGGAATAGCGCCAACAAAAAGAATGGCGCAGCTAGTCCCGTCGCGAATGCCAGCATGCCGAGTACGGGTTCTGCGCCTTTGTTTTGTACAGACGCGATCAGCAGCGGCCCAACGATGGGTCCGATGCAAGCAAATGAAGTCAACGAGAACGTGAGCCCCATTAACAACGTTCCGGCGTAGCCACCGCCCTGTGAAGCCTTGTCGAGGGTGGTCAGCAGACCCGAAGGTAAACGCAGCTCAAATGCGCCTAATAAACTGAGGCCGAATACGAAAAAGACTAAAGCGATAAATCCGTTGACCCAGGGACTTGAGCCCAGTTGCACCACACCGAATGGGCCGGCGATGGCGGTAACCAGAAATCCGAGTGCCGTGAAGAGCACAACGATTCCCAAACAGAACAGTAGTGCCTGTTTCCAACCTCCGCGTGTCTCGCCTTTTGCCGCTCCACTTTGATTCAGGAAAAAAGAAACTGTGATCGGGATCATCGGGAACACGCACGGAGTGAAAAGCGCTGCCAGTCCGAACCCAAATGCGGTCAGGAGAAAGGGCAGCAATGGCTCGTCACTATTAATTGCTGTTCTTGTCGTCGTTGTCTTGTCTTGGCTCGCTGGCTTGGCTTCGGCTGTCTGGGCGACTACGGCGTATCCGGAAGGCACCGTAAAAGCAGGACTCGGCGCTCCAGCGGCGATCTCCAGATCGGTTGTAACTTTCTTTTTAACGGGAGGCAGGCATTGTACGTCCGAGCAAACCTGATAACGTGTGTCCGCTTCCACTGTGGCATTTCCGGCGGCAGACCGGGCCGTGGTCACGTCGATTAAGAACGTGACGTCGCCAGTATAAGTTTCCGTCTCAATCTGAAAGTTGGGATCAAGTTTGCGGATAGGCTGCGGCCGGTAAAGCTGATAGGCCGCAATCGCCGGGTTCGCGGCCATGGCGATGTGTGTAGGGATGGGTCCGCCTGGAGGAGTGGTCGGCGAATAGAGATGCCATCCAGACTGAATAGTTGCTTTGAGCTCCAGATAACGGTGGCTACTCGGCGCTACGCGAGATACGCCGTCAACCGGCGCAAGCGTCCATTGAACGGGATCTTGCTTTGCAGCCGGTAAAACCGAAGCCAGTCCGAATGCCAGGACCAGAACGCGCAACATAACTATCCTGCTACTGCTGATGCCCCGCCATCCAGTTCAGATGCGATTCGTTGGTTGATTTTTCCCTCAGCGAACTCTTTTGCCACCCGAATCGCGTTCTTAATCGCTTTCGCGTTCGATCGTCCGTGGCAGATAACGCAGATGCCATTTAACCCAAGCAGCGGAGCGCCGCCATATTCGGAGTAGTCAACGCGCTTTTTGAAATCGTTGAATGCACCGCGAGCTAAATATGCCCCGACCTTCCTAGTTACACTCGCGCGAAGAGATTGCTTGAGCAATTTGCCCACGACTTCTACAAGGCCTTCGCTCACCTTAAGGGCAACATTGCCAACAAATCCGTCACAGATGATGACGTCCGCCGCGCCGGTGTACAAATCGCGCCCTTCCACGTTGCCAATGAAGTTTAGATTTTTCAGCGCTTTCAGAAGCGGATACACATCATGGGTCAGCGAATTGCCTTTGTGTTCCTCTTCACCGATAGAAAGAATGCCGACCTTCGGACGATCGATGCGGAAGATAATCCTTGAATACGCTTCACCCATAACGGCAAACTGGACCAGCATATTCGGGGTACAGTCCACATTCGCGCCTACGTCGAGCATCACGGCTGCTTTGCCAGTGATGGTGGGAAAGGCCGATGCCAAGGCGGGGCGGTCAACGCCCGCCAACATGCCTTGGGTCATCTTTGCGGTCGCCATGACTGCTCCTGTGTTGCCCGCCGACACAACGCCTTGAGCGACGCCGCTGCGAACCAACCTTGACGCAACCTTTATCGAGCTGTCCTTTTTGGAACGCACCGCTTTGCTGGCGCTGTCTTCCATGGTGATCTGTTCGTTCGCGTGCACGATTTCGATCGGCAAGGATTGCCAGCCGGGATGCCGATCCAGTTCCTTGCGAACCACTTCCTCGCGCCCCACCAGAATTACCTTTACCTGAAACGCTTTTGCCGCGTGCAGCGCGCCCTCCACTTCAGGCTTCGGGAAGAGGTCGCCGCCCATTGCGTCCAGGGCAATTGTGGTCATGTTGTCTTAGTTTAAAGCTATCGGCGGTTCCGATTCGAACTAAGCTTCAACAACTTCAATGACTTCGCGGCCTTTGTATTTGCCGCAGTGGGGACAGGCGCGATGGGCGCGGATCTTTTCGTGACAGTTTGGGCACTCAGCTAACTGCGGAACGCGAAGTGCATCATGCGCCCGGCGCGTGGAAGTGCGGCGTTTCGAATGACGGCGTTTAGGATTTGGCATAGTTCTTCTACTTTCTCTATCTTTTTATAAATTTATAAGTTGCGGCGTTAAACCGAATCAATTGTGCGGGCCAACTTCAGCCCGCAACGTTCTCAGTTTGCTCCAGCGATCATCAACCGCTTCGGTGTGACATCCGCAATCGCGCTGATTGCGATTCTGGCCACACACGGGACAAATACCTTTGCACGCTTCGCTACAGACTAGTTGCATGGGAAGCGCCAGCAGCACTACTTCACGCAAAACGTCGTTCAACGCGAGCCCGTTACTCTCGTAATACCCGACTTCAATCCCCGCTTCATCGATTTCATCCTCGCCGCCCTTGGTCACCTCCGCAGGCATGTAAAGCAAATCGAACTGGTTCTCAACGGGAAAACGAGTAGGCTCCAGGCAACGGTCGCATGTTGCTTGCATGGCGACATTCAGCTTGCCTTGAATCCGAATCTCCCCCAGAGAGTGATTCAACAGGGTCGCGGTTCCTTCAGCGTGTAAGGCCGAAGCCTGTTCCAATTTATTGTCGAAATCCACTTCGCCCGCCGGGATATTGACATCAAAACGGACGGGACGCTGTTCCAGTTGTTGGAGGCTGATAAACACAAAACTCCTCCCTGAGCGTACTCCCGGGGGCGGATGGCAAAACTTGAGTATAGCAAGAGTTTTCTATAGTTTCCGCAACTTCAAAGGTGAGCGAGTCATTCTGGACGGGAATAAACCGTAGATCTTTTTCGGCCTTGATCGGCACCAATGATGGAGGGCGCAGCGGTGTGAAAGGAAGGCTTTTCGCTCGAATCGGATCCTTAGGCGCAGCGCCGCATTGTAAACTGAGGGAGCAATAGCCTCTCGTTCTCTAACGACTATTTTTTCCTCACGCCGGCATAGCTCAGTTGGTAGAGCATCTGATTTGTAATCAGAGGGTCGGGGGTTCAAATCCCTCTGCCGGCTCCAATCGCTTTTTGTGTCCATTCCGAATGTCCATCCCGGAGAGATGGGTGACACTTCGTTCCGAGCACATACGGAACATGGATGTACTAGTACGGCCTCCATCCGAACTGCAACCATCTAGCCTTTTACCGATGCGTCCCGTCAGCCTACACTCGACAAAAAGCTGTACATCAATACGGAGGTCCCTCATGAAAGGTTCTGAGTTACTGGTGCAGTTCTTCCCACGTTTTCTCGATCGCGTTTCACGAAATTTCCTTTGACGGACAGGGCTGACCGAAGCCTTGCTCTTCTTAACCGCTGCCGCGAGTCGAGCCGATGTTTACTACATCACATTTCACGATGTGACGTTTTCAGCAACGTGTGTCGGCGGCGGCGCAACGTGTACGGAGGTAGTCAATGGTTCCGTGTTTTACGATGAGGTGGCACAGACCACGTCGTCGCTTTCTATTCAGATGAGCGGCACCTTGAACGCGTCACTTAACAGCTTCGGAAATCCGGTCTGCGGGAATCCGGTCCTTTGCCTCAATCCGCCGATCCTTTAGGATTCCAACGCGCTGCCTTCTTTGAACCCGATAGAGGTGGACCCAGAAATTTCCACGTTTGATGCACCTACACCGCGGCCGCTGGACGGAGGGCCGGACGGCACGCTGTTGTTGTTCCCAGCTTGTGCGGTGGCGATCAGTCTTTGTGCAATACCTTGGGTGCATTCCCAGGCGGCGCCGATTATCAACTTACGTCCGGAACGTATACTTCGGTTGATGTTTCCACTCCTGAACCTAGTGCGATTATCCTTGCGCCTACAGGACGGCTGCTTCTGGCAGGTCTAGCTTTCCGGAAGGCGCGCGTCGCCAGCAAGTAGGACGAATTGCGGTCGTCAACCGCACGTCGCTTTCTCTCGTTACAGCTCATATCGAGAGGTGATACGTCGCCGACTCACCCGGTTCAGCACCGATTCAAAATCGTGGCCTAACCTAGCGTTGTTGTACCCTCACGGAAGCGGTCGATAACGTTCAGGAGCCCACGTGCACACCCGTCTAGCCGTTTCTCTGTTCATCCTTTCCAGCTGTGCGTTTGCGCAATCTTCAATCCCCGAGATTGCTTATGAGTCTGTACCCAACTTCTTAAAGCTGCCCCCAGATCTTTATCTGGGAGAGGTGGCCGGAGTCGCCGTCAATTCCAAGGGTCACGTTTTTGTTTTCTCGCGCGGAAACACTAACGGACCGGCGTATGGCGCGGCGGCGGCGCAGTTGCTGGAATTCGATCGCACCGGAAGATATCTGCGCGAGATCGGCAAAAATCTGTATGCATGGTCTTATGCACACGCGGTCCGCATTGATTCGAACGACAACATTTGGGCAGTCGATAAAGGTTCCGACATGATTATCAAGTTCAACCCGGAAGGCCGCGTTGTTATGCTTTTCGGACGAAAGAAAGAAGCGTCGGACGAAAACGACGGACCGTGGACACACGTGAACCCTCCACGTCCTGCAGTCGACGGACAATTCCGCCAACCGACCGATGTTACTTGGGACAAGCAAGGCGATATTTTCATCAGCGACGGATATGTCAACTCGCGAGTTGCGAAGTACGACAAGAACGGCGACTGGGTGAAGCAATGGGGCAAGCCGGGCAGGAACTCAGGCGAATTCAATACGCCACACAGCATCGCGGCTGATGCGCAAGGAAACATCTATGTGGCCGACCGCGGAAACGCGCGCATTCAAGTATTCGATCCCGACGGCACATTTTTGCGCGAGATTCGAATCGACGTGCCCACGCCAGACGATGCGAAGCCTTGGATGGGAAGCCGCCCAGGACCCCAAACGACCGGCACCATGCAACCCGGCGCGCCTTGGGCAATCTGCATTACGCCCGGCCCGCATCAATATTTGTACAGCGCGGACGCTTTTCCTGGCCGCATATACAAATTGGATCTCGATGGTCGTGTTGTTGGCATGCTGGGCCGTACAGGCCGTCAAGCGAAACAGTTCGGTTGGATTCACGAACTCGCCTGCCCATCGGAAAATGAACTTTACGTCGCGGAGCTTTTAAATTGGCGCATTCAAAAACTGATATTGCATCCGCGGTAATACTAGATACAACTACTGCGGTATGCTAACTCGCTTCCGAGTCAGAAAATGCGAGCGCCTCTTTTAGTAAGCGATGCAATCGTTTCTGGCTTTCGGAATTGGACTCGGCCGCAGAACAACATCGTTTGCCATATTCATCAAGCAGCTTTGATGTGATGCTCGGGCTCAAGAATTGTCCGCCCTTGGCAGCAATTCGTACAGCGCGAATAAGGTCCGTTTGCACAGACTCTGCCAGCACGTAAGCGCGGGCGCCTGTTTTGAACGCTTCGCTGACGTATTCTTCGTCGCATTGTGAGCTGACGAAAACGATGCCGGCTTGCGGCGCTTTCATCGCAATTTCACGCGAAACCACAAAGCCCGTTGTGTGCGCGAGCTTGACATCTAGCAACACAACGTCCGGCTGGTAATGATTCGCAAGCGTAACTGCGTCCAGCCCATTCGCGGCGTCACCCACAACCCAAATCCCAGGTGTCTCTAACAGTTCGCGCAAGCCATTGCGAATAACGGGATGCTGATTGCAGAGTAAAACTCGAATGACGTCCATAGCCGCTTCGCAAGCTTTTCTGGCGGGAAGCAATAACGGCATCGTAGCCGTATTTCGGTGGCGAAGAAATTGTATGAGGAAGGTATTCCGTGCAATTTTACACAGTACGTGAATTACTGTGTGAACGGGGTTCAACCGCATGGAGCTAAAGGTGTAGTTGTTGGTCCGGAGGCAAGCGAAATCTACCGCCAGATACATTGAAAAAATTACGTCCTCACGGTATGGCGGTTGACGCTTAGTGCCCCTACATTGGATTAAAGACAGGCTTTGCAAACGGTAACACTAATCTTTCATCGCACCATATTATTGGAGTTTGCTACTAAGCTTGCTCTGCACCGGTTATATAGCTGCGGCCTTTCTTCGCAACTTGGAGTAACTGATTGAGGCGGTTACACGGCGATGTTATTGACGAAACCTTAAAAGCGCTTGAGCAATTCGATTCCTGCACCATCTCTAACGCCGTTGAGCAGTTCAACCTAAGGACGCGGAACGAAGGTTTTGTCAACGGATCAGTACGCTGTGTATTTCCCCAGTTCCCGCCTCGAGCCGGATATGCCGCAACGCTAAGGATTCGTACGTCGGCCACGCCTATCGCTGGCCGTTGCTATTATGATCGGCCTGACTGGTGGTCATACCTCCGATCTATTCCGGAACCTCGTTTTATCGTTGCGGAGGATGTGGACCACGTACCCGGTTTGGGCGCGTTGTTCGGTGAGATTCACGCCAATATCTCAGTGGCGCTCGGATGCACTGCATATCTAAGCAATGGCTCCGTTAGAGATCTGCCGGGCATTGAAGCGGTGGGGCTGCAAGTGTTTGCCGGCAGTATCGCTGTCTCTCATGCCTACGCTCACGTCGTCGAGTTCGGCGAGTCTGTCGAAATTGGCGGGCTGCGAGTCAAACCGGGCGATTTACTTCACGGCGACCGGCACGGTGTAGTCTCCGTCCCAATCTCCATCGCAAAAGAGATCCCGCGAGTTGCCGGCGAGTTGCTGAACAGCGAGGCAGAACTGATCCAGTTCTGTCAATCGAGCGAGTTCTCTTTTGAAAAACTTGCGGAAAAGATGCGCCGCGTTTCTGGCGAAGCAGAGCGGGACAAGGATCAGAAATGATTCCACGGCAACCTGTGCGGTGGCGTTGCTTATCGTTTACCTTCTGCCTTTTATGTAGTGCAGCAGCGCTCGCGACACTCTCCTCCTGCAGCAAAAGTGACGGTGCGCGGACCAATATGAGCGCGACCCCAAACACGTTGCCTGTCGTTGCGGTTACGAGAATTGGGCGCAGGCCCATGGCCCGCTATCTGACCATCTCTTCTGAGCTTGTGCCCTTTCAAGAAATCGACGTTTATGCGAAAGAATCAGGGTATGTTTCGAAACTCTATGTAGACTATGGCTCTCATGTCAGAAAGGGCCAGCTCATGGCAGTCCTGGAAATTCCTGAGCTACAAGCGCAATTGCAAGAGGACCAGGCCGCGATCAAGAGCGCAGCGGATCAGGTGACCGACGCTGAGCACCAATTGGGGCGCGTGCAAGCGCAGCATAACGTTTTGCATCTGCAGTTCGAGCGCCTGAACAACGTTGCCAAGAGCAAGCCTGGGTTAGTAGCGCAGCAGGAAGTGGATGAAGCCCAAGGAAAGGACTTGGCGGCAGAGTCTCAAATCGAGGCATCGAAAGCAAATCTCCAAGCGGCGCAGAGCCAGATGGCTGTCGCTCAGTCCAAGCTCGCACACGACCAGGCTCTTTTCGACTATTCGAAAATAACCGCGCCGTTTGACGGAGTGGTTACGCAAAGGTACGCAAATTTCGGAACTCTGATGCAAGCGGGTACCAGTTCCATCCAGGCTCTGCCGCTAGTAAAGCTTTCGCAGGAAGACTTATTTCGATTGGTAATCCCGGTGCCTGAATCTTATGTCAGGTACATAAAGGTGGGCGACCAAGTGAATGTTCGAGTGCCCTCTTTAGACCGGGACCTTCCAGGTAAAGTCACCCGGTTTTCAGTTGATGTGACCGGCTCAACGCGAACAATGCATACCGAGGTCGACGTCCCCAATCCGAAGGGCGTTCTCATACCCGGTGTTTACGCCGAAGCAACTCTCACTCTAGATAGGCGAGGCGACGCTCTGGTTGTTCCACTCCAAGGGGTAAATCAGGAGGGCGGCAAGGCGAGCGTATTCATCGTCGATCAATCCAATGCCATCCAGATTCGCCAGATCACTCTCGGCATCCAAACCGAAGATGAGGCGGAGGTTTTGTCCGGCCTGCAGGATGGCGATTCGGTCGTTATTGGCGACCGGAGCGGCTTACGGGCTGGAGAGGCGGTGCAGCCTAAAGTTACTCAGATTTCCAGTTATCAGAATCAGAGCTAGTTCGTTTTAATTCTGATGTCGCGTGTCCCCATTCGCAAACATCGGGAAAGAAGTCCGAAGTACGCGGAGGCCGCCCAACAACTTTCAGTCCCATGTCAAAGTTCTCCATTCGCAATCCGTATTTCATAACAGTCGTCTGTTTAGCGCTTTCCATTATCGGGTTGGTAAGCGTAGCGCGCATGCCGGTAGATCTCTTCCCCGCGATCAACCTGCCGGAAGTGATGGTCGCGACTTTCTATTCCGGTATGCCGCCTGAAGACATTGAAACCGATATCACAAATCCATTAGAACGATTTTTTACCCTCGCGGCGGGAATCGATCACATGGAATCGCGATCGATGTTAGGGGTCAGCTTAATCAAGGTTTTCTTTCAACCCGGAACCAGCGCGGACACCGACGTCACTGAGCTATCGAACTTAGCTTTGGCTGACTTGAAGCGTCTTCCGCCTGGAACTCTTCCTCCAGTAGTTCTGAAGTTCGATGCATCGAGCCAACCGGTTTGCCTTGTGACGGTGAAGGGTCACGGATTAACGGAAACGCAGCTTCACGATCTTGCTCAATTCACCATCCGCAACCAGATTGCAGTAGTAAAAGGGGCGACCATTCCACCCCCATTTGGAGGCAAGTATCGCCAGGTGATGGTCTATGTCGATCCTTACAAGCTTGCTTCCCGCCAGTTGAGCCCAATGGATGTGGTGCAAGCGGTTAACCGATCTAACTTGATTCTGCCCGCCGGTGATGTGAAGCTCGGACCCTTCGATTATTACGTTTACTCGAACAGCTTAGTCGACAACATGCAGGAACTGAATAGCGTTCCTATTAAGACGGTCGGCAACTCTTGGGTTTCGATCAAAGACGTCGGCAAGGCCGAGGACGCGAACGCGATTCAGTATAACGTCGTCCGGGTGGACGGACAACGGTCCACTTACATTCCGATTATGAAGCAGGGAGGGGACACAAACACCATTGCGGTTGTGAACGGTGTCCGGAAGTTGCTTAGTAATCTTTACGATGTTCCTAAACAGGTTTCTACGAATGTACTTTTCGATCAATCTGTTTATGTAAAAGAAGCGATCAAGACCGTCCTTCATGAAGGGCTTATCGGTTTGGTACTCACGAGCGTCATGATCCTTCTCTTTTTGGGCAGTCTGAGAGCAACATCTGCGGTTTTACTCTCGATTCCAATTTCTGCTCTGGCCACTTTCGTGATTCTCTACACAATGGGTAGCACCGTGAACACTATGATTCTGGGCGGAATGGCGCTGGCCTTCTCGCGAGTCATAGATAACTCCGTAATCTCGCTCGAAAATATTTATCGTCATTTAGAAATGGGTGAGTTGCCGATGTTGGCTGCGGAGATGGGCGGCTCCGAGGTAACGCTTGCGGTTCTTGCCGCCACATTAGTTGGAGTAGTTGACTTTTTTCCAGTCACCTTTCTTTACGGCGTTAGCAAATTCCTTTTTACAGCGCTTGCGTTGTCCTTTTGCATATCGCTCCTGATCTCCTTTTTGGTTGCAATGACGGTTATTCCTCTTTTCTGCTCACGATTCTTGAAAGCGGCGCCACACGGCCAACAAGAGCACGGAATTGCTCACAGCAAGCTAAGACGATCGTTGTGGAATCGTTTCAATACAGCGTTCAATGCCGGATTCACGAAAGTTCTTGATTTTTACGAATCTTGGGTTCGGCGTGCCCTAAGACGCCCAGGATTGACGGTGCTGCTCCTGACCGGTCTTTTCATTGTGAGTCTAGCGATCTATCCGTTCCTTGGCCTCGCATTTTTCCCGCGAACTGATGCGGGCCAATTCACCATCAATCTCAAAGCGCCGACCGGTTCCCGCATTGAGGTATCGGAAAA
>Ga0070741_10004742_pt1 | contig 31397 bp, 22 predicted proteins | sample Coa_R1_4_FD_66440 | JGI IMG/M metagenome (GOLD analysis project Ga0070741, IMG submission 66440) | Surface soil microbial communities from Centralia Pennsylvania, which are recovering from an underground coalmine fire - Coalmine... | ecosystem: Environmental > Terrestrial > Soil > Unclassified ... | reverse complement strand
CGGAGCAACAGACGAAGGAGCAAGTCCATCGTCCGTTGTTTTGTCAGGCTCGAAAGTGGATCGAGCGGAGCATATTTCGTACTCGAACCGAGAGAAAAAAGAGGTTGCAGAAGTGGAACGTTTTGTTCGAGATTCAGCCCGTTTTGGATCAGATATCCTTCCAATTTCGCAAGGCGGGTAGCGGGATCGTCAGAAGAACTGAATTGCAGGACCGTTCGCTCGAACAAATTTGCGATCGGATAGAACGCGGTATTCTGATAATAAGGTGAGCACTGCGTTTCGATCAACCATGCATTGGGATCGTGCGCGACGTGCTCTTTCAGGGCCAGCGTCACGCGGGATTTACCGATCCCGGCTTCGCCACTTAAAAGGACCGTATGCCCATGGCCGGTGCGTGTATCTTCCCACCGGGCGAAGAGCGTCTGCATCTCGTTCGTTCGGCCAACGAGATCGGAAACACCGCTATGGCGCGAAGCTTCGAACCGCGTTCGCGCAGCACTTTCGTGAGAGACCCGGTACACTTCGACCGGTTCCGGCAATCCCCTCACGGCCTGCTCTCCGAGATCTTCCAACTCGAAAAATCCGGAGACTAATTGCTCCGTGCTTCCACTTATCAGAAGTGTATCGGGCCGCGCGAGCGATTGGAGCCGCGCCGCGACGTTCGGGGTTTCGCCCACGATATCCGTCACGCGCTGGCCTTCGGAACCTATTTCGTCGATCAGTACCACGCCGGTATGAATTCCGATCCGGATTTCCAACTGGACTTTTTTGCCGTTCGCAATAGGAAATTCTGAAAATTTAACGGCGTCGATCATCCCAAGCCCAGCGCGGACCGCACGCTGGGCATCGTCTTCATGCGCAGCCGGATATCCGAATTGGACGAGCAGGCCATCGCCCATATATTTCCAGATTTGCCCTTCGAAGCGACGGATCACTTTTGCGCATGCTTCGTGGTACTGTCGCATGACATCGCGTAACTCTTCGGGATCGAGTTCCGCAGAGAGAGCGGTCGAATTGACGACATCGCAAAACATTACCGTAAGCTGACGCCGCTCGGCGTGACTCGACTTATGCGAGGGCGCTATCTTCGTGCCGCATTCGGGACAAAATTTCGCACTCTTTAAAATTTCGGCACCACAATTCGCACACTTCATAATGGGATAGGCGATAAAACGATGTCTTGAAAAAGCAGGCAGGCTGAAAGAAGGTTTCAATCCGGGCCGAGCCCCAAAAGCGCAGGGGCTTTAATTACCCGAAGGATCGCAGTTCCAGCATCGAATGTATTAAACTCTTCGCCACTTGCTGTTCTCTAAGGCGGATGCTTATATCTATGCGCAATCTATCGCTTTTTGTCCTCATCTCTTTTGTCGCTGTTTCCTCCGTCCTGGGCCAAACGCTGTACCGCCAGCACTCGGGGACGGCAGAACGCCTTAATTCGATTTTTTTCCCTGTCGATGATTTACACGCATTCGCCGTCGGAGATTCTGCGACGGTCTTCTTCACGACAGATGCCGGAACGACCTGGAATTCGGACAGTGAAATCGTTCATTTCGGTTTTCATGGCTCGCTCCGTGGGATAAGTTTGAACGACTTCAGCAATGGCGCTTTCGTTGGCGATAGCGGCCGCATTTTTACTCTTTTGCAGGACGAGTTCCGCGCGGTCCAGTTGCCGGAACCGAAAACGATCTATGCGATCACGTTTCCGAGCTACGATACTGCCGTGCTTTGCGGCGCCTCGGGATTGTGTTACAAAAGTGTCGATAGCGCAAAGACCTGGAAGAAACTTACGCTTCCGGTGCTCGCCCAATCGCTCGATTATCACAGCGTCGATTACTTCGACGACAGTACCTACTGGCTCGTAGGCGCGCGCGGCGTGGTGCTCTATACGGAAGACGCCGGTACGACATGGCAGCGTATTCCGGTTCCTACCACGAAGGATTTGTACTCCATCTGCTTTCCGGACTCCACCGGCGCCGGATGGATTGTGGGAGATTCGACCCTTTTGTATACGACGGACGGCGGGGACGACTGGAAAAGCGTTCCCACCTCCGCGCGTCTTCGCTTCGTCACGGGGTACGACAGCCTCCATGGCTATGCCGCCGGCCTGTCCGGAACGCTCCTTGCCACACACGATCTCAACGATTGGTCTCCCCTCGCCACCGGGACCATCGCGAACTTCAATGGGATCGATATTCCAGACTCGTTGTATGTCTGCGGCGATAGCGGGATCATTGTCAGCACGCTTCCGAACGTTTCATACTTCCACCTCGACACTATCGATTTTGGCGCGGCGAGCGTCCATACATCTGAGGGGTCGAACGAGAATATTCAAAATCTATCGTTCGCACCGCTTACCATCGATACCATTACATTGGACAGCTCGGAATTTATGGTGAAACCGTTTTCAACGTCGTTTCCCCTTACGATCGGAGGCGACCAGACGGTGGCCGTAACGATCGTTTTTACGCCGGCCTATTCTGGCAAAGTCAGTTCTCTCCTTCGCGTTATCGCATCGGATGGAACAACGCGGACTACGGTCGTCTCAGGGGAAGGAGTCGCCTCACAAGGGGTGGTTTCCCTGCCGGATGCGATTTCGCCGCTCACCATATTCAGTAACGGACACGTGTGGACGCTGAATGTCCCCATGGTGATTACTCGACACACAGACGTGACCCTCTTTAATGTTCTGGGTAGTCCCATCATTTCCGGAACATTCACCGGCGGGGTCTTCAATGCTGGCCCGCTCGTCCCTGGTATTTATTTTTATAAAATTTCTGGCATGGGGACATCCTCTACGGGCAAATTGCTGGCGCGGTAAGCCGGGAGCTTTTCCATGAGATTCTTGTTGCAACTAAGGATGCGATTTCCGGCTAAAAATCGCTAAAATTTGCGTATTTAAGCGTAATTTGGATTTTTAGCCAAAAAATCGTATATTTGTACGGCTGTGCGGCTTAGTTCGCGATGCGAAGGTAGCCCGGCCACAACAACAGTATTCATTGCACTTTGGACGCCATTGCGCATTCTCGCTATGGCGGCGAGTGTTGGTTAGAGCATTATTGCCGGCCTTACGCAGCTCGTGCTGCGCATACATCTGTGGACGCGAGGTCCGCTGCGGACATTCGTCCGCATCCGAAGCCCCTTCGAGTGTTTTGGCTGGCAAGGTTGAAAAGGCGTTCCTACAGGCCCACGTGGGTGTTCGCTTTCGCCATCGGCAATACATCCGGTGTGCGAAGCGGCGCTGGAAGAATGCCGAATGGTATCAGGTCTGTGAAGTTCGTTCACTTTTTCCTTCTATTCCTCATCGGAATTTCCGGTTGTCTGCGGACCGCATCGTTGCGGCCCGCCACCTGCGGCGTTCTGCCTTTAGAGCACGCAGCCCGTTCTTCGAACAACCGAGTTTATCGAAAGTGGAAGGATTTTATCGCGTTCGCCCGCCCTATTCTATGGCGAACGTCCGGCTTCATCCGGCGATCACGAACAGACTATGGCGTTTCCCATCGCACGGGAAATCGATTTACCCTTAGACCATCGTAACCGTTCGGATTAAGAAGTCCGAGCGTACGGCTCTTTCCAGCTCGCGGTCCAGAGTGCGGTTTCAAAACCGCTCCGGTCGGTACTTACCGCCGGACCATATACATCACGACCGTGAATTATCAACGCCTAAAAAAAGAGATCATCATCAACGCCGAGCGTGAGGATGAGGTCCGCATTGCTATTACCGAAGACCGGCACCTGGTCGAGCTCTTCGTCGAAACACCGGATACCGAACGTCACGTCGGCGACATATTCCTGGGCCGAATTGCGAAAGTAATCCCGGGCATGAACGCCGCCTTTATCGACGTCGGCCTCGAACAGGACGCCTTCCTGCATTTTTCCGATGTCGGCGACTCGTACGAAACGTCCTCCGCGTTTTTAGCCGGCGAAGAAGCCGAGATTCGCGACGACGATGAAGAAGAGGAAGACTATCTGGTCGAAGAAGGCGCGACGGCGGCCGAACAAAAAGTTTACCGTCCTCGCAACGGCCGGGGCGGGCCGATGCGCACGAACGACCGCGGCATTTCGCGAGGGTCCGAAGGCCCGCAGGGCGGTAAGATCGAGCTTCGCCTCGCCGGCGAGCGCGGCCACGGAAAGCAGCGGCCGGTGCCTACACTCCTGGGCGCGAACGTCACGCTTGAACCGGAACATCCCATCCTTGTACAGGTGACGCGCGAAGCGTTCGCGAACAAAGGCGTTCGCGTGACCAGCCGCATTTCCCTGCCTGGCCGTTTTGTCGTACTCGTGCCCTTCGAGCCGGGAATTGGGATCAGCCGCAAGGTCTACTCGGTCCGCGAGCGGACGCGGCTGCGCCGGATCGTTCGTTCGCTCAAACCGCGCGAACTGGGAGTCATCATTCGCACCGTCGCAGAGAACAAGGAAGAATCTGCCCTGCGGGAGGACCTCGAAAAATTACTCGAGCAGTGGCGCGAGATCGAGAAAAAAGTGAAGGAAACGCGCGCGCCGGCGCTCATGTACAGCGATCCAAGCCTTACGTCGAGCGTGATGCGCGACCTTTTTACGCCGGACATTACGCGCATTGTGATCGACTCACGAAAAATGTATCGCGAAGTCATGGACTATGTCGAGTGGGCCGCCCCGAACCTGACCGGCACGGTGGAACTATATCGCGGTCCCCGGCCGATCTTCGACGCGTTTAATATCGAGACCCAGATCGAGCAGACGCTCACCCGAAAGATCCCGATGCCGAGCGGAGGTTATCTCTTTATCGAGCATACCGAAGCCATGGTCGTGATCGATGTGAACTCCGGCCGGTACGCCGCACGGCGGGAGCAGGAACTGAATTCGCTCAAGACGAACCTCGAGGCCGCACGCATCGTCGCGCGGCAACTGCGCCTGCGCGACATCGGCGGCATCATCGTGATCGACTTTATCGATATGAACGATGAGCGCAACCGCAAAAAAGTCTATGACGAAATGCGGAAGGAGCTCCGCAACGACCGCGCGAAATCTTCCGTCCTTCCCCTGACGGAGTTCGGGCTCATGCAGATCACCCGCCAGCGCATACGCCAATCGATCGGGCATACGCTTTCGGAGACGTGTCCGGTCTGCGGCGGGACGGGACTCCTCGTAAGTAAAACAACGATCGTCGCACAGATCGAGCGGTGGCTGGAACGCTTTCACTCGGCAAAGAAAAAGGAACGTTCGCTCGTACTGCGTGTCCATCCAACGCTGGGCGAAATGTTGAATAAAGGCTTTATTTCCCCGCTCAGAAAACTCGAACTGAAATATTTCATCCGTCTTCGACTCGAACTCGATGAGACCTTGATGGGTGACGATTTCAAGTTCTTCAGCCCCAAGCAAAAGAAGGACATTACGGCTGACTTTTCCGCAGGCTCGGAAGCAGAAAGCGTTGCTCTCGAAGATTCGGCTACCGAGGTCGAAGCTTCAGATGCGGAGCCTTCAGAGCAGGTCTTTACCGAGGACCAGGACCGCCCGGAAGGCGACCTCGAAGCAGTGCTCGCCGAAGAGTCCGGCGCACAACCCGAGCGCCCGACGCGCTATCCGCGTGAACAGCACCGGCATCGGCGCCCGAATCGCGGCGGCCGAAAACGGGGACCTTCGACCCCATAAGTGTTCGCTCCGCAACGAACGGATCCCTAAATTTGAATTAATCGTATTTTTGATTCGAATGGCGGAACAGGGGGAATCATTGAAGTCGCGAGGGGCATTGTAATATTCGAAAGGTCACAGTCTAACGCGTACCTTTGGTACGCACTGTGGCCTATGTGGTGAAGGTGAAAGAAGCGCGTGTAGCCTGGGGCGGGATGCCCCGGGCTATATGCGTTTAAAGAGGTTCTTTCGGATTCGAAACGGAGAGAATGCCCTATTTCAGCTCGGGACGGTAGATCACGACTTCCACTGTTTCGAGCGTTACGAGTCCACCGGGGACCATTTCGTCCAGGTCCGGCAGGACGCTTCGAATATGCGACTCACGGTCGACGACCTCGATCACGATCGGAAGGTCCATCGAAAGGTATTCGGATAACAGGTTGCGGTGCTTGGCCGTGGCGCCGAAGCCCGAGATCGCCCGGAGCACCGTAGCGCCGGCCAGGCCTCGCTCGCGGAAATCGTTCACCAATGCTTCCCATAACGGTTTGCCGTGAAACTTTCCTTCCCGCGCTTTATCGGACTCCCCGATCATAATGCGCATCCGCACGTAGGGATCGTTCGTTTCTTCCGGTTTGATGTCCTGGCCCTGCATCGTTTTTGGCGCGGTATGATTTTTAGCGCGTATGAGATTGCGATCGACTGCCCGTAAACGCAGGGCCGGGAAAGAGCATTCGGCTATTCGTAATTCCTAAAACCGCATGACCTTATAGGTCCACAGCGGTCGCAGACCGATCGAAATGCTGGGAATGCAGTTCGAGCCGCCTCGAAGCGCGCGTACCGGAATTTACGTACTAATAACGATATCGGAACGTCACTGCAATATCGTTCCGCGTGACGGCATCATCGGTGATGTTGGCACTCGCCGCGGTACCCTGCGGGGTCAGGTCGTTGTAGATCGAGTGGTTCGTGTGGTAGATGGCGTGGCGGAGCGAGGCTTCGAGATCCACCGATTCGCTGAGGGCGAATCCGATCCCGCCGGAAATCGCCGATACGCCATAGTTCGTAGGATCGCCTTTATAGGGCGACGGTTCAGAACTATATCCTGCCCGCACGCTCAAGCCGATCAACGGGAACGTATATTCGGCCCCCAACTGCCACGAAAGCACACCACGGAGCGAGTCCTGCGCGAACGTGTTCAGGTCCGACATATCGACGGTGCCGTTCGAGAACCGGAGTTGAGACATGTCGGCATAACTGATACTGGCCGAACCGACGAGGCCCAGGAGATGAATGGACGCACCGGCATCCACACGAAGCGGCGTTGTAATGTCATACGTCTGCTCGAAGAGCGGCAGTGACGTGGCGTTATCGCTCGTCAGGATCCCATTCGTTCCAAAATTTGCGGTCCCGCTTTGCTCCGACGTTTCGTCGATGTGCATGACCTGGGGGGTCTCGAACGTGACCCCGAATTTTACGATATTCCGATCGACCAACAGCCCGAGCTTCAGCGAGGCACCGCTCTGGTCCTGATGCAGCGTGGTGGTAATATTCGCCTGTTGGAACTTTGTAGGCGGATAGGACCCGGTATCGTTAGCGAAAATACCGTTCACGTCCCGCTCCTGGTAGTTCATCGTATAATCGTAGGTCCCGAACAGGAAGTTGATCGTGGCCCCGGCCGAAACTCCGGGCGCAATATCGATCCCAGCGCCGACGCGGACCGCATTCAGGCCGCCCTGCGTGGTAACCGTTCCCGATTGCTCGAGCCCGCCGCTAAATGGCGTGGTAAGCGAATAGGTCCCGCTGTCCGGAACGCCGTAGGTCAGGCCGAGCGCATAGGCGAGGTTTGTATTCGCCAGGAATTCGTTCAGGCCGGTGCCATAACCTGTGAGGGGAGTGACGCCGTTTTGAGTGAGAAACCCCTGGGTATTGAAGTACGAGGAGTTCGGGTTCACCGCCTTAAAGCTGTAGGAGGAGGTATAATCGCGGACTCGATCGAACGAGACCGCCATCGCGAAATGTCCCTGCGTCGTGGCGAACGGCGCGGCAATACCGAGCGAAGAAAGCGCGGTGGCGTCGAGGGAAGCCGTCGAACTCGAGCCAAAAAATTGCGCCGTCGAACCGTGATCTCGGTTAAAGAGCGAAAGTGCGACTTCGCGTTTGGCAATCGGCGCAAGAGCGGCCGGGTTATATTGGAGGGCGTCGAGCCCGTCGGCAGCGGATACAAGGTTCCCACCCATCGCGAGGCCCCGGGCCTCACTGGGAAGCGATGGCGCTGCGAGCAGCAAGCCTTCGGCGATCTGCGCGCGTGCATTCGAAGGGGTCAGGATCGCTGGCGCCAGCACCGCGGCGGCCGCGATAACGAGAATCATTTTGGAGCGAGGCATAGCATTCGGTGGAACGGGACCCTGGTTGCAGTCCCGTTCCCAATTATGTGTGAGAAAATTTACCGGCCTTCGCGACCGCCGCCGGCACGACCCGAGGACTCGACACGGCCGCCGCCGGAACTACCGCCCGAAGAACCGCCGCTCGAGGAACTGCCACTCGATGAGCCTCCTCCGGAACGTCCCGGAGAATAGCTCCCGCCGTTGGAATAGGCCCGACCGGAACTCCCTCCATACGAACGCGGAGAAGTATAGGAACGCGGCGAGCTATACGAACCGCGATAGCTCCCACCGTTGGCACGGCCCGAAGGGCCATAGCTCCTGGAACTTCCGGAATATCCGCCCGCCGCAGAACGCCGCACGACGACCATCTGCCGCCCATTGACCGAACTGGTCGTGACCGATTGTCCGGCCGATCGGCGAACGATGATCGGGTGGCTTGCCGCCATCGAACCACCGGCTGCGTTCATCGATGTACTGGCCGGCGAAGGCGTGGATGTACTGGCCGGCGAAGGGGTAGAAGGTGCGGTGAACGTTCGCGAGCCCGCCGCATTTGCATCCACTCGAGCAATCGTCTGAGACGCAGCGACCGGCGATTCTGCACTGCGCGATGCGCCTCCATCCGGAGCAACGACGTGCACCGGTGCATTACGGTCCGAACTAACGGACGGCTCACCCATCGAACGATCGAGGACCAATGGAACTGGTGTGCTGGATGGAACTTGTGTGTTCGATGCCGTTAAATTCGAAGGCCGGGGAGCGATGCCGCCAGCCGGAGCGCCGGCGGGTGAGATCGAACTGACCTGGCGCCCTGCCACAAGCGTCGATCCGGCACGGCCACCGGTCGCGATCCGTCCTGCGACGGGAACCCTTCCCGTAAAGACGGCGCCGTTATACCCGTAGTCGAAATCATGGAAATGATGATGCCGGTAGCCGCCGTAATATGGATAGTAGAAGCCGGGGCCGTAAAAGCTATAGAATGGCGCGTAGGCATCGTAGACCGGTGGATAAAAACCCCAGTAATCGTACGGGCCATACCACGACGAATAATATGGCCACCACGGGCTGTACCAGGAATGATAGGGCCAGCCAAAGCCGACCGAGACGCTCCATCCCGGGCACCACGAGTCGTAATTGTCCCAATAGGAGGACGGGCCAAAATAATTGTTGACGATCGTTTCGCTTCCGGAACCCGACGAACCGGAGGGATTCGGTGCGGAAGCGAGCGGATGTTCATCGATGAACATCGTATCGCCATGCATCGTCGTATCGTAACGGACCGCCTCCTTCGGTTGCTCGACGATCGTGTCGGAGTGGACCGGCCGGTAGCGGTGATAGCCATAGTAGCCCGTGTTATCGCTGGCAAAGTGAGTGTAGCAGCTTGCGAGCAAGGTCGAAGTGGTGACGAGGAGAAGGACGCCAAACCAACGTGTCGGTTTCATAACGCGTATCGAATAATCATGGAAAAAGCCTTTTTTCAGTTTCCGAAGCACCGGGATTTTTATCGCCCTGAGTTTTCCGTTCGATAATTTTCCCTCGTGTTCTAACGTAAAACTATTATGGAAGTGACCCAAAAATCACTAAAATTCGCGTTAATTCGCATTAATGGCTTCCACGATTTTGCGCCCTTGAATCGCTCCGTTTCATCGTCCAAGCGTCTCCATTTCATCGTATTTTTGCGAAGTGAAGATTATAGGATCGCTCCGTTACGCTGCAATTGTAACCCTTGTTGCCCTGGCAGTCTCCGGCTGTGGCAGGCGCCCGGCCCGACTTATTGACGCGGTCAAAGAAATTCCATTATCGGGCGCGCACGATACGATGTTTGTCGAGCGCTCCCATTTCTGGGACCGCGATGAGGCCGTAGCCCGCGTCGATTCGAACCGGCAGACGATTGGCTTCAGGATCGGACCCGGAGACGTCGCCTACGTCACGCTCCGCAACATGGGCGGAGTGCCACTGAAACGAGACACCGTGCGAAGTTCCTCGCGGTTCCCCGCCGAAACGTTCCTGCGGACCGGCACGCGCGATACGAACATGCACCTGACGGTCGAATTCGCCGATCCTCACCGCCCGGCCACCGACGCCGCCGTCTTTATTCGTAACCGCGATTCGGTCTATCGTGAGTTCTTGTTTTACGAACGGTGATGTCACGATCGGGTCGTGATAGTACGAGGAATGGCATAACCCTGTGCCGCCCTAAAAAAAATTACAGCGGTCTTCAACACAACGGTCTTTATCGCAACCTCTTTTGTGTCTTTATTACATTTTCGAGTTTGTTCCGATCGGACCTCCGCGAATTTTCGATGAAAATAACGTGCCCGTCGTAACTTCCGGGTGGGTGGGCGTGTCACGGAGTCGGTCATCATCGAAATCTTCAGGGACCGTTCGTTGCGCCTCGCGCTACGTTTCGGACATTGAAGTGTTCCCGAGCTTTCGTTAGCTTTTTTCGTTCATTTCTTCACATTCCTTATGAAACAATTCTACCGTGTGATTCTTCTATTCTTGTTTTCACTCTCGGCGACCGCTTCGGCACAATGGACAAAAGAGGCCAGTACTCCGGGGATTGGCCGGGATGCGGCCTGCGAGTTCAGTATCGGCAATAAAATTTATTATGGCGGCGGATACACGAATTCGAACACGTTCTCTGAGTACGATCCGGCGACGAATACCTGGACAAAGAAAGCGAACTTGCCTCTGGCTCCAAACCCCTCGGGGCGCCCGGCCGACCGGGCGTTCGGACTGAGCTTTTCGATCGGTTCCAAAGGCTACGTCTTTGGCGGTCAGTCGGTAACGGACGGGACCGATCAATACGGATTCGATACCGAACAAGCGAGCGTGACGAATGACCTGTGGGAATACGACCCTGCGACCGACACCTGGACCCAAAAGGCCAGTTCCCCTGCTGCCGGCCGGGACGGAGCGATGGCCTTCGTTATAAATGGAAAAGCGTATATTGGCGCTGGCGTAAACGGTCCGGGATACTATCTCTCCGATTTTTGGGAATACGATCCCGCCACGAACACCTGGACCCAGAAGGCCGATGTCCCCGGCGGAGCCATCGGGTTCCCAATCGGTTTCTCCGTCGGCACCATGGGTTATATGGTCGGTGGCGGAGTTTCCGTTCCGCCCTATGAAAATACGAATGCCTATTCTTACGATCCCTCCAGCGATTCGTGGAACCCGGTCAGTTCGTTCCCGGGGCAAGCACGTCAGGCCGGTGTCGGATTCTCGATCGATACGCTGGGATATGTCGGGCTCGGTCAGTCGCAATATTCGGCCAGCTATTCCGATTTTTACTCCTATAATCCCGCGACCGATACCTGGACGAAAGCCCTGGTCGGGTTCCCGGATAAGATCGGGCTCGGTTGGGCGACGGCTGCCGTCGCCGGTAATGCGGTCTATATCGGCGGCGGAGCCGAACTCCCGAGTTTTAACTTTAGTAGTTCCTGGTATGCCTGGGGCGCGGCGGTCGTCCCCAATTTGCCTACCATCACACTCGTCGCACCTCCGGACCAGAGTACCATCACCTCCGGGATGACGATGTTCCAGTGGCAGAGTGTGTCCGATACGACGACGTACCGGATCGAGATCAGCACATCGTCCACGTTTTCGACCTCCGTTCTGGACTCAACGCTGAAAGGCATCGCATCGGTAACGATTCCCACCACGGCGACCGGACAGTATTACTGGCGCGTCGCGGCAATCTCGGGAACGGAATCGGGACCGTGGTCTGCCAGCCGTAGTTTTACCGTCGCTCAGGCCGGCGTAGGCGGCGATCCATCGCACACATCCGCCCTGCAAATCCAAACGAGCCCAAACCCTTTTACGGACTTCGCAACGATATCGATCGAGCTTCCACAGCCAACGCATCTCACCCTGCGCGTTCTCGACGTCCTCGGACGCCCACTGGTAACGATCTTTAACGGCGCCGTCACGGCTGGCAGCAATTCGTTTCAATGGAAACCCGGCAATGACGTGCCCGGCAGCTACTACGTTCAGGCCCTTACCGATGCCGGGATCGCGATGGAGCGCATGGAATTGGTAAAATAACCGAGCCGATGAATTGGTAAATAATTCTCTCCTTTATTCATGGTCAGAAAAGCCCGCTGGAAAAAGCGGGCTTTTTTCTTTTAAAATGCGTTCGGGTCGTATCTTTGCAACATGGAGCGACAGGTCGAAGGCTGGAATAGCGTCGTATTAAATCAACCGATGGAGATGGCCGTCTACGGTCATTATGGGCCGGCATTCCTGTTCTTTCCGTTCGATGGCGAGCACTACCTGGGATACGAAGAGCATGGCGCCATCGATGCGCTCCGATACTATCTGGACGCTGGCCGGATAAAAATTTTTACCGTCAGTTCCATTGAACGGGAGACCTGGTTGTCGGACACGGGGGACGCTCGAAAAAAATCGATCCGGCACCAGCAGTATAATCGCTATATCACGGAAGAGGTCGTTCCGTTCATCGCTCGGAATATGAGGAGTTCCCATCCGACGGTCTATACCTGCGGAATTTCGATCGGAGCCCTGCACGCGGTGAATTCCTTCCTGCGACGTCCGGACCTTTTCGACGGTACGATCGGCCTTTCGGGCCGTTACGACCTGAAAACCTACACCGCCGGCTATTACGATAACGACGTTTATTTTAATTCCCCCATCGACTATCTTGCGAACCTCACCGGGCCCGCGCTCACGAGCTTGCGGCAAAAACACAAGGTCTATCTGTTGTCCGGTACCGGCGAAGGCGAAGATCCCGATGCGAGCTGGGCGATGGGCCAACTGATGGGAACGAAAGGAATTCCGAACTGGGTCGATCTCTGGGGGGCGGACTTCGGGCACACCTGGGAAACATGGCTCGCCATGCTGCCGAAAGCGATCGAAAAAATCGCGTAGGTAGAATGAAGCTCTTCAGGTAGGAAGAGCGCTGCTCTTCAGGAAATCTGGAAATTACGCTCTTCTTTTAGCGGACGGTCTTCGGTCCTGATCTCGTTGACCTCTGCATGTCGCGGTCCGTCGGAAACCAGGGTCAGAAATTTTTCGACGATCTCTTTCTCGCCCTGTACTTCTGCTTCCACGGTCCCATCCTCGCAGTTCCGGACAAATCCGGTGAGGCCTAACCGCTTCGCCTGTTCCTGACAAAAGTATCGAAAGCCGACGCCCTGCACGCGGCCGGAAATAATAAGGTGTAGCCGCGTCATTGCTCTTTTCGACCCTGGGCGCGCTCTGTGTCGATCCGATCGAGCCGATACCAGGTACGCCCGTTCGAATCGTGCGTCGAAATTTTCATTCCGACCGTAGGATGAGGCTGGGATTGGCCGATGGAACGAATATCTTCCGCCGGCATGGAATCGTCCGCCTGTCCGATCGGGCCGGGAAGGGGCTCGCCTGGAACCGGATGCAGCGGCCGCAGCTGCCGGTTGGGTGCGTTCGGAAGCGGATTCAGTTCGATATCGGGAGCACTCGAATCGACCGCGTTCGAATCCGCCGTGTGGTCGGTCCCAGGAAAGTTTGGCGAAGCAACGTTCGAATAGCTCGTTGTGAAATATTCGATCGGCGGACGGAGTTCTTCATAGACGTACTTCATAAAGAGGCCCCAGATCGGCGCCGCGGCCCGGCCGCCCTGTCCATCTGCACCGGTAAACCCGATCCGTTTATCGTCGAAGCCGACCCATGTGCCTGCCGTGAAATGCGGAGTATATCCGATGAACCACGCGTCGGTAAAATTCTGTGTCGTTCCGGTTTTTCCCGCCGCGGGGAAATGGAACCCGAGGGAACGAATACGGGTCGCCGTGCCGCCGTTTACGACATCCGAAAGCGCGGAGGTCATCATGTGGCAAATGCGCGGCTCGAGGACATTATCGAATTCGGGATGCGCCCGATAGAGGATCTTCCCGTTCCGGTCCTCGACGCGGATGACCGCATAGGGCGTTGCGCGAACGCCTTCGTTCGCGAACGTGCTATACGCGCTCGTCAGTTCGAGCGGCGTTACCTCCGCGGTTCCCAGCGCAATGGAAGGATACGGGGGAACGTTGGAACGAATTCCCAGCCGCTTGGCCATGCGGACGACGTCCTGCACCGACGTCAGTTCGAGGATGGCATGGACGGCACATAAATTCACGGAATATTGGAGCGCCGTGCGGATCGTCCGCATCCCCCCCTCGGCCTCGCCTTCGAAGTTCCCGGGCGTCCATAAATGATCGCCGTCCGGGATCGAAAGCGGCTCGTTCGAAACCGGTGTTTCCGGTGTGGCGCCGCGTTCGAAGCACGAAGCATAAATGATCGGTTTGAATGCGGAGCCCGGCTGGCGCGCGATCTGCGTGACATGGTTCAGCCCATAGCGGGCTTCGCGAAAATTCGAACTTCCGACCAATGCCAAAATTTGGCCGGTGGACTGATCCAGGCATACAAAGCCACACTGCAATCGCAACGCAGCCGTTTTCACACTGTCGACAAAGCCTTTGTTCGTTCGGAGCTGCATCGCGATCGCCCGGCGGTTTTGTGGGGCCGCGAAGCGATATTCGGGATTGACATGGATCGCCTTCGTGATGAGCGAATCGAGCAAGCCCTGATGCGCCGCCCAATTCCAGCGCTTGTTCACGACGTTCTTCTGGTAATCTGCAATGTGTTCATCGACGGCGCGATTCGCGGCGCGCTGCATCGTAGCGTTCAGCGTCGTATAGACCACCAGTCCATCGCGATACAGGTCGTATCCGGCGAGCTCCGGAAGGTGTGAAAGTTCCTGCCGGATCATTTCGACAAAATGCGGAGCGATGCCCTGGTACCCTTTCATCGGCTGGACCCGAATGGGCTGGGCCTTTAATGCATCGGACTGATCGCGCGAAAGGTATTTCGTCTCGACCATATTATCGAGCACAAGATTTCGACGCGCGAGTGCACGGTCATAATTATCGTCGGGATCGTAATTTTCGGGGCCTTTCAGCACTCCGACCAGGTACGCTGCTTCGGTGGTCGAAAGTTGGCTCGCGTCCTTCCCGAAATAGACCTGGCTGGCCGCTTCGATCCCATATGCGCCTCGCCCAAAATAGGCGACATTGAGATACATCTCTAAAATTTCGTTCTTCGTGTGCGTCCGTTCGATCTCCACCGCGGAAGCCATTTCTCGCAGTTTGCGAATGACACTCTTTTGCTGGGAAAGATAAAGGTTCCTTGCCAGTTGCTGGGTGATCGTGCTGGCCCCTTGTCTCGGCGAGAGCGTAATAAGGTCGGTCCATGCCGCACGAATATTGCCCCAGAGATTGATCCCCCAGTGCTTGTAAAAATCGCGGTCCTCGGTGGCAAGGAGTGCGGCAATCACGTCCCGGGAAACGTCCTTTAATTCAACGGTCGTGCGGTTCTTGATATAATACTGGTCGAGCCGCTCGCCATCGGCGCTGATAAGCTGTGTTGCAAGTTCGGGGTGTGGATTTTCGAGCTGGTCCAGCGTGGGCATTCCGCGGGCAACTGCGATCCAGATCCATACGACCGCAATGGCAAAGACCGCCGCAAGACCGATCAGGACGCCCGGCCAGCCTTTTAGCGCTATTCGCTTACGCGCACGTTTTTTTCGGTCGGAATGCTCGACCGGAAGGTCCTCCTCCCCATCCTCGGGCTCCTCTCCATGTTCCAGCCACCAATGTTTCGGCATATATGCCTTTCACCTTATATCTTTATTATGCTGCCTGCTCGAGCCGAAATCCGCTTTCATCGAAAATACCGTAGGTATAATTTCCGATCCAGTCCCCTAAATTAACATAGGTTCCCTTTTCGAATGGAATGAGCTGCGGTGAGTGCCGGTGGCCCATGACGACAAAATCGACCGTGCCGGAAGCGATCTTCGCTTCGGCAAAGGCCCGCAGACCGTCCTGTTTTCGCAGGGCATCGCGGCCGTCGGTATACGCGCGCGAACGCCCGGATATCCATTCGGCAAAGCGAATGCCGAGATCGGGATGGATCGCGCGATAGGCCGCCTGCAGGAAAGGATGACGCAGGATCTTGCGCAAAATCAGGTAGCCGGTGTCGTTCGCCGCTTTCCCATCGCCATGGGAAATAAAAAATCGTTTTCCGAGGAGCGTCCGCTCGATATCGCCGCCGTGTATGGGAATCGAAAGTTCATCTTCGAAATAATTTCGATGGCCAAAATCGTGATTGCCCATAAGGTATTCGACGGGCGCATGTTCGGCGATCCGAGCAAGCGCGGCCATCGTCCGAATGTGCCGGCGCGGAACAACGGAGGTAAATTCGAACCAGAAATCGAATAAATCGCCGACGATGAAGAGACCGCCCACATTCCCGGCCGCCGCTTCCCGATGGATCTCGTCCAGCAAGTGCAGAAGTCTCGCCTCCCGGGCACGGTCCTCCGTGCGAGGACCATACCCTAAATGAACGTCACTGATAAAATAATATTTCGGCATTCGTTTTTTAAGCAGCACACCCGTAAAAAGCAAGTCGTTAAAAGGATTTCATAACTCCTGCAACCGAATCGTTGTGGGCACGAACTCGTGGCGCGCTGCGTACTTTAATTAATTCGTCGGCTTTGTTTAACCCTCTTCATTCCACTTATCTTCCCGAAACCTTCGTTTCGGGGACAGCGGGCTGTAACATTCGGCGCGTGATGGTGTTTTTTTAAAGAGAATCATTCCAATACGTCTATTTGTGAAAAAAATCAGAATTTTCATTTTTTTTGCCGCTCTTGGGGTCGCAGCGATGAACGGCTGCCAACCGAGTTGCGATAACCTGCCGACGGAATCGCTTGCGACGGTCCGTATCGTCAACGCGATAACCAATGCGCCGCAGCTCCTTATATACATCGATGGCAAATTTTTCGACAGCGCCGTGTACGATGTCAATCAAAATTCTTTTGGTTACCGTACGACATACAAAAGCGACGGTTCTCAACTCCGTTCGGGCGTTCATCATGTGGTCGCGCTCGATAACGCCACGCACGATTCTGTCGTGACGTGGAACGGTCCCCTTTACGACCACCGCCAAACGCTCGTTATTTTCGGCCGTGAGAATAGCGGGACCGCCGAGGCCCCGCGCACGCTCTATCTCGATGACGTCGACCGTGCACCGGACGTAAAATATTCTCTCGTGCGCTTTGTCGATGTGATCCCCGACCTTTCGGGTGTCGATGTTTATTTCGCAGATTCGCTCAAGGCAGCGCCGGACCTGCATCTTACGTTTGGAACGATCTCCGACGCGCAGGGCGGAAATGCCGGGACCGGGCTTTCGCCGAACGATTATGTACAGATTCCTCTAAACAGCAAGGGAATTCTCGTTCTGCCCGCCGGCGACCGGGATACCAACGACCAGATCTTTAGCGAGCCGTATCCATTCGCTTCGCAAAATTTTCTTTCCACGATCGTGATGCAGGGAGCCTACCATCCAACGGGCTCGGAGCCGACCATCTCGCTGCTGGTACTCGCGGATGGCGAAATAGAAAAAATCCCTTTTATCTTTTGGCTCCAGACCTTCGGTATTCGCATGGTAAATGCCACGCCGCTCGATTCGATCACGCTTTTGGTGGCCAGCGCGAACGACCAGAACTTAGGAGTTCCGCGGAGCATCGGATATGCACCGTTCAGCGGACAACAGAATGTGACCGATGTTCTGAAAGATTCGGTGAGCCCGTATATGGGCTTCAGTACGTCCGCCGCGTGGTTCGACTTTTGGTTTGGGCCCGATACCAAGCCGGCCGATACGCTCTTTCGCTTCACAACGAACTCGTCCGGCTTCGGATATAAAATTCCACCGATCCAGCCCAACGACCGCTGGACCTTCATTGCGATCGATACGATTGCTCACAACACCGGGCCATCCGGCATGAGTGTATTCGAATTGCTCGATACGGTATCGGCCCCCCCCGATCCATCGATCGGACGCGTTCGATTTGTCAATACGTCGGCGGATTATACGGCCACCTTTACGTTCCATGGAAAATCGTTTACGCTCGCTCAGCGGGGCGTGGGATATGCAGATGCCCCCGTCGGGCATTATTCGGTACCGGTCTCGGGCGGCGGTGCATCGGGAACGCTTACTTTCAATGTCGCTTCCGGAACGATCACGATCTTCCTGCTTCCGGAACAGGGTTCCACCATTCCGTACACCGTGCAGACCCCGTAATGGCAAAACCGCTCGTTCAATTTATTACGAAAGAGGACGGCTGCTCGCTCTGCGACGATGCCTTCGCCGAACTTGAGTCCGCCAGGGACTACGTCGAGTTCGACCTCGAGATCGAAAAGATCCGTCCGGGCGATGCGTTATGGGAGCGATTCTGGGATAAGATCCCCGTGATCCTGATCGACGGGAACGTCGCGTTTCAGCACCGGACGACGAGGGACGCGCTGATCCGGAAATTAAAAGCGCGGCGGTCTTGGAAATTCTGGAAATAAAATATCATTGCGGGCAGATCGCATCGGAGGCGGGCAGATAGCATCGGAGAGGTGGAGATATTGTCGCTCTCAGTCGCTCTCCTCTCAATGACACTGCAAAAGATCTTTAATGTTCGACGACCATAGGCCGCGTAACCGTACCGGAAGCCGTCGTTAGCCGATAAAAATAGGTCCCAGTCGGAAGTTTACTTGCATCGAACGTAACGCTCTGCGGTCCTGGCGACTGACGGGAATCGACGATGCGTTCGATCTCCACGCCGGACGTATTAAAGATCCCGATCTCGACCGGCCCGGAAGCCGGCAGTGCGTAGTCGATCTGCGTTATGCCATAGGCCGGATTCGGATAACAGGGCAGCAGCATCAAGCCGGTCGCATCCGGACTGGAGCCGACATACTGCAGCGGCTGGGAACGGAAAATTCCGAGCGATTGCCAGGTTGCGTTCGTCGAATAGGTCGTGCTCGCGTCCTGCGTCAGCACGGCTTGAATATCGGCATTGATCTGCGTTTGGTCGCCGCCGGCGAGCAGCCATTCGTTCATGACGGTCGCATACACGTTACGGAAATCGTGGAGGGGGTCGTAGGTCAGGTTCCCGGTCGGATTCCCGCCCGCCAGCGACGTCGCATCGAGCTTCGGATCGCTGCCATAGACCGCGCCTTTGACCTGCGTCCCGATCACGAAGTGCGGTGCGGCGGTGCCGTGGTCGGTTCCGGAACCATTTTCTTTCGGCCGCCGGCCGAATTCGGAGTAGGTCAGGACCGCCACCTGGTCGGCAATGCCGAAGGCTTCGATGTCCTGCTGGAAGGCCAGGACGGCCGCCGATAGATCGGTGAGAAGATTCCCCTGTCCCGTGAGCTCGTTCGAATGCGTATCGTAGCTGCCCTGGGTCACGAGGTAAATTTTTGTCGAGAATCCGCTGGCAATAAGCTGGGCGATGCTCGAGAGCTGCGTGGCCAGGGTGCTCGTGGGATAGGTCACTTTGTTCGTCGTCACGCTCCGGGAAACGATCGATTGCGCATAGATCTCGGACTCGGCCTGGATCGTGCGCACAAATTCCAGTTCCTGGTACGGGGTCGTCGGATTGTTCGGGATCGGATCGTAATTATGCGTGCTGCCGGACCCGCTGGTGGGAACTTTGCTGATCGCAATACCCATCCCGCCGCTGGAACTTAAGAATAGGTTCGAAAGCGAGTTCCCGAATTCGAGCGCGAGCGGCTGGCTGCCCGCCGGAATCGTCGAAGGAGGGAAATTCGGGTTTTGAACTTTCAAAAGCCTTCCGACCCACCCGGTAGAAGCATAAATGCCACTGTCTGTCGCGGTATTCCAGATGTCGGTCCCCCGGAAATGAGAAAGGATCGGGTTCGGATAGCCGACGTTCTGAAGGACCGCAAGTTTTCCGTTCCCCCCGCCGTTTCCATAGAGAGAATAAAAGCCACTCATCGCGGAATGAAACGCGAGCGTACCGTGGTCCGGCAACGCGGCCGTAAGATTGGAACCCGAAAGCCCGAGCGTCGGCCGCAACGAAGCGTAGTTCGGATCGGTGAACGGGACGACGCAATTGAGGCCGTCGTTACCGCCCTGAAGCTGAATAATGACGAGCACATTATTATTCGCCGAACCGGTCGCTTCGAGCGCGCTCCGGAGCGGGGAACGCCCCAGCGCTCGCACCGGCGAACCGCCCAGCAGCACGGGCAGCGCATTCGTTGCGACTCCGATCTTCAGTCCTGTCTTAAGAAAATCACGACGTTTCATAAGCGTATGCGTTCTGCCAAATGGCGTTCTAAAACAATTGAAATTCCGGTACGTTAGTGAGGTACGTCGCAAATTGACTTACCCCGACCGTGTTATACTGATAATTTGGATTCAAATACGTTCCCTGAATCTCCGTATCGAGATCGCCGCCTTCGAGCGGGCCGAACGTGAAGGCCGAAGACCCGGCTTCCAGCGCCAGGCTTAAGTCCCTGGACGAAAGCGTGCTCGCACCCGGCACCTCGAGCGCGTAGGTATCAGGATTGAACTGGAGATCCCATTTATTCGCCGAATTGACGAGGCCGTTATTCAGGATCACGTAACTATAGATCTCTCGATTCAGGAAGGCCCCGGCCGAAAGCCAGTTCTCGCCTCCCGGCCAGCCTTTCACGTTCGGTGGATTTAAAAGTTCCTGACCCTGCAGGTTGCAGATGGCGGTCAGGATCGTCAGCGTGGGGTTCGGGTCCCCATAGGTATTGAGACCGGTCGAAGGATCCCGGCTGACGACCGGTGGCTCGGTCGGATCGAAGGCCGGATAGCTGAGCACAAATTCTCTTACGAGACTGCCCGCATATTCCACCGGCCCTTTGATCTGCGCGCCCATGACGCTCGTATCGTAAAAATGGGCGCTGGTCAGCAAGGCTTCGAGGACCGGCGCGATCTCAAAATTATTGGCGAGCATCACGTTCGCCATCGCATCGACGACGCTCTTATTCGGAACGTAATAGACGAACTCCTGATAGATTTTCTGGCAGGCCCAATAGGCCGCCGTGTAACCCTTCGGAGTCCCCTTCTGGAAAATAAGATCGATGATGTCCGTAAGCCCGAAATTGCCGGTCTGTCCGAGGAATGTTTTCATTCCCGTGTCGTGGAGCGAAGGATTGAACTGGCCGATGAATGGCGCCGTGGTCGTCGGCATCCAGCCCGTGAGCGCGCGCGCCGAGTTCTGGATATCGGCTTCGGTGTAGTTCGGCTGTCCCGTTTTCGGATCGAGAATCCCGAGCGTGAACAGCTCCATAAGTTCGCGAGCGTAGTTCTCGTTGACGAAGGGCTGGCCGCCGAATACAAAGTTCTGGTTCCCATTCAGATAGACGAGCATCGCCGGATCGATGGAGATCGCGGACGTAAAGTCCCTGAAGTTCCCAAGCGCGTTCGCCATGCACGTCATAAGGTACTGGTACACATAGCCGGCGATAAACACCGTTTGGGAGCCCGTCACGAAGTGGTTCGTCCAGAGGAGCGTCATTTTATGCCGGATGGACAGGTCCTCCTGCATCATCTGGTCGAACCACCAGTTCTCGATCTCGGCGATCTTATAGGCTTCCAGCGTCGCCGCGTTCAGCATGTCCGCCTGCGAACCGGTGTACGCTGGGAACGCATCGACCCACGCCGCCAGCTTTGCAGGAAGCGGAACCTTCGTCGTGTCCTGACATTCCAGTAATTTCGAAACGACGGCACTCATCGAACCGAGCGCTTGCGCCGCCTGGAACTGCTTCGCCGGAACGCCGAACATCGTTCGGCGCAGGAGATGGCGCAAATGGGCATCGTCCCAGGCACCGGTATAGGGAGAGAGATCGTCCGAAAGGGTTCCCACCGGAACGGCCGCGACCCGATTGCCGGCAGAGGCATTTCGAAGCACGAGCGGACCGCCGGCCGCGAGCGGCTTCGGCAGCTTCACGTTCGAAAGCAGGTTCTCCGCCGCAAGCGCGGCCGTCTGAGTCAAAAAAGCTTTACGTTCCATGACAGGTGGAACTTCGCTAGAACAATTGAAATTCCGGAAGGCTCGTCAGGTAGAGTGCAAATTCCTTCACGCCGAGCGTATTATACTGATAATTTGGATTTTTATACGTTCCCTGCAGGTCCGTATCGAGATCGCCCGACTCCAGCGGCCCCAGGGTAAAGCTCAGGGAAAGGTCTTCGAGCGACTGGCTGAGCGCTTCGGCTGAAAGCGTCGTATCGTTGGCGATCTGCGCGGCATAGGAATCGGCGGAAAACGAGAGTGCCAGGTTATTCTTCGTGTTCACGAAGAGATTATTCAGGATCGAATTGCTGTAGGTCTCGCGTCCCTGGAACGTGCCGGCCGAAAGCCAGTTTTCGCCGCCCGGCCAGCCCTTCACATTCGGCGGATTTAAAAGTTCCTGACCCTGGGAAACATTCAGGATGGCCGCCGTCACGATCGAAAGCGTCGGGTTGGTATCGGTATATACGTTGAAGCCGTTCTTATCGACCTCTTTCACGGGCGGATCGGTCGGATCGAACGCCGGATAAGTAATTCCAAACTCCCGGATCAGGCTCCCGATGTAATGGACGGGGCTTTTGATCTGCGCGCCGACCACGTTCACATCGTAAAAATGCGCGCTGGTGAGAAGGGCCTGCATGACCGGGGCGATCTCGAAATTATTCGCGAGCATCAGGCGCGCCATCGCGTCCACCACGCTCGGGTTGGGAACGTAATAAACGAACTCCTGATACAGCTTTTGCGACGCCCAATAGGCGGACGTATATCCGGCCGGGAATCCCGCCGGGATCCCGGGCGGGGTCGCCGTCGCATCGTCCGGCTGCTGGAAAATAATGTCGATCACATCCGAAAGTCCCCAGTTCCCGGTCTGGCCGAGGAATGTTTTGTTCGTCGTGTCGTGCCAATTGGGGTTTCCGTTGGTGCCGTCCCACAGGATGCCGGTAAACGGCGCGACGGGCGTCTGCTTGTAGTTCCCATGCTGCCAGCCCGTGAGCGCGCGGGCCGATTGCTCGATGTCCGCCTGCGTGTAGTTCGGGATATCGGTGCCGGGGAAATTGATGCCGAGCGTGAACAACTCCATGAGTTCCCGGGCAAAATTTTCGTTTACGAAGCTGTTCTTGCCGGTGACGTAATTCTGGTCGCCATTCAAATAGACGAGCATCGCCGAGGAGGTCGCGATGGCGCTCGCAAAGTCCTTGAAATTTCCGAGCGCATACTGCATACAGAGCAGCAGGTAATAATACATATAGCCCGGGATATTCACCGTCGCCGATCCGGTCACGAAATGGTTGGTCCATAGCAGCGTCATGCGCTGACGAATGGAAAGATTTTCCTGCGCGATCTGGTCGAACCACCAGTTCTCGATCTGCTGCCGCTCCATGGCCATCAGCCGCGTCTGGTTCGTTTTCGCCGGGTCCTGAAGATCGCCTTTCGGCATATTATCGACCCACGATGCGAGCTTCGCCGGCAGTGGAACTTTCGTCGTGTCCTGGCAGGCCAGCAACTGATCGACGACGGCATTCATCGAGCCCAGCGCCTGCGCTGCCAGGAACTGCGACTCCGGCACGCCGAACATCGTGCGGCGGAGCAGATGCCGAAGTTCGGCATCGCCCCATGGGCCGGCGTATGGCGTAAGGTCGTTGGACTCGGTCGAAAGCGCCTGGCCTCCGCCCGGGCGCGAGCGATTCGCGGAGAGGCGGTTGAACGCGCTTGGTTTGGCAACTAATTTTGACGGATCGAAGGCCCCAAGGATACTTCCCGCACCCAGAGCCGAACCGAGAAGGCCGGCGCCGGTGCTCGTAATAAACGTTCTGCGTTCCATGACAAAGGCAGACGACGCACCATAGAATTATGCGATCGTCCGATAAGTTTTAAGACGACGGGCGGCTGCACGCGATAACGCCGCTCACAAAGATAACACAGAATAGACGACTTCCTCATTCGAAAGGTTTAATCCGGCTGAACTCGCTTGCCCGATTTTGCGTAGTAAGCCACTCATCTCTACAGGAATGCACGCATTCGCCGATTTTTTTCATACACTCAGTAGCCCGGAAGGCTTACAGAACCTTGTAAGTAAAGGCGGCATGATCGCGCTCGCGGCTATTATTTTTTCAGAAAACGGTCTTCTCATCGGCTTTTTCCTTCCCGGCGATTCCCTGCTGATTACCGCGGGGATTCTCATCGGCTCGGGACGTGTAGCCATTGGATTCTTCCCACTCGCCGTCGTACTTTCGGCCGCGGCGGTCATCGGCGAAAGCACGGGCTATTTTATCGGCAAAAAAGCCGGGCAAAAGCTCTATGAACGTCCTGATTCCCGGTTCTTCAAGCGCGAGCATTTAGAGCGAACGCATAAATTTTACGAGAAACACGGCGGCAAGACGATCATTCTGGCGAGGTTCATTCCCATCATTCGGACGTTCGTCCCGGTCGTCGCCGGTGCGGCGAAGATGGACATGAAAAAATTCACGATTTTCAATATTGCCGGCGGCATTTTGTGGGTTTTTGGCGTCCTGCTGGCTGGGCTCGTGCTTGGCCGGACCGTCGAAAATATCGGAGATTATCTCTATCTGATCATTGCAGGAGTGATCGTCGTCTCTGCGCTGCCCCCAATCATCGAATTCCTCCGCAGCCGTGCCCGAAGGAAAGGCAAAGCCCGGACCGAGATCAAGCCGGACGAGGTCTGAGCGTTCCCTGTTCCAACAGCCTATTCCGCTGCCACTTTTGGAACTCAAGCATGCAAATTTTCCTTACCACGCGCGTAGTTTAGTTGCTATTCGTTGCTGGTTGCGTGTTTGAGTTTCTAAAGAGACCTTTTGCCGGAATTACGCACAAACTCGAGAATGACGCCCCGTTCTCGGATGATATTCGCATGTCAACGTTCGAAGATCCGATCGCCCAGGCATCCCGAGCTATCGTCGAAGCTGCAAACGTTGCAGGCATTGGACTTACCATCTTCGCCGCGGAACCGCCGGAAGATCTCGACGAAACGGACGATTTCGAACTTCCAAAGATCTTATACATTAACGACGCCGCCCTGGCAATCTGCGGCTGGACCTCGGATGAGATCACCGGTCATCCGATCGCAAAATTTGTCGCAAAAAAGAATCTTCCAGAAATTCGAAAAAAATGGAAGGAATTCCAGAGCGGCGAGCGCCTTCGCGATAATTTCGAACTGACCTTCATTCACAAAGCCGGTCACCCGGTACCGGTCTCGATCGGACTTACGCGAGCGACCCTGGGCGCGCACGAGCCGGTCATCATCGCCTTCCTGACAAATATCGCTGAGCGCAAACAGGCCGAGGAAGCGCTGCTCGCTGCCAAAGCCGAAGCCGAGGAGATCAGCCGGCTCAAGTCGATTATTCTTTCGAATTTCAGCCACGAACTCAGGACTCCGCTCCATTCGATTCTGGGGTTCGGTTCGCTATTGGAAGACGAACTCCCCGAAGGAGAACTTCGCGAGTATGCACGCAGTGTCCTGAGCAGCGGACGCCGCCTTCTTTCCACCGTCACCTCGATTATCGAACTGGCATCGCTCGAATCGAACCCGAGCGAAATGGTGCTCTATCCCTTCCTGCTTTCGGAAGAGTTGGAGACGAAAGCCGAAGAGTTTCGCCCGCTCATGCGCGACCGGGGGCTTCGCCTTTATATCGATATTCGGCACCGGGACCAGATCGTGCTGCTCGATAAGGACCGCTTTGCCAAAGCGCTCGATAAGATCGTGGTAAACGCGATCAAATTTACCCATGCCGGGTCGGTGCGCATCGAACTTTCAGAAGAGATCCGCTCGCGCCCGCATGGCCCTCCCGAAGAACGGGCCGTGATCCGCATCCGGGATACCGGCATCGGCATGTCCCGTGAATTTGCAAAGGCCGCGTTCGAGAAGTTCAAACAGGAAAGCACGGGGACGTCCCGCTCCTATGAAGGGTCGGGGCTTGGGCTGCCTTTGGCCCGAAGTTACACAAAACTGATGAACGGCGATATCGGCCTTACGAGCGAACCCGGTAAGGGAACGGAAGTTTGGATGAGTTTTCCGATCGTCGCCAAGCTGAACCCGGCGGCAACGCCGACGTCCCCCATGTCCGTCCGGGCGCGCTGATTATTCGACGACCGCGAGCTTTTGCGTCGTCTTCGAATTGCCGGCGACGACGGTGACATAAAATGCGCCCGGTCGGGTAATCCCGCTGCCGACCGTTACCGTGTGGTCCCCCGCTCTCTCCTGCTGGTTCGCGATCTGCTCGACGACTGTTCCGCTGGCATCCGTCACCAGAATAGTGACCGGCCCGTCCGCACTTAAATGATACGTGACCGTAGCCGGACCTCCGCCGACATGGATCGGATTAGGATACACGGGCTGCAGGAGCGAGCCGCTGGACTGGGAACCGTTTGCCGGCCCGTTCTGGAATTTATATTTCGCAATAAGGTCCATGATCGTCCGTCGATCGGTCCGAATGCGGTCCAGGTCCGGTCGCGCGCTCTTCCAGAGTTCATGGATCGTGGCCGTATCGTTGGCTTCGCGCGCGGCGCTCAGTTGCGGCCGAAGGCTTTTGAGCGTTGCCAGGGCACTCCTGAGGTCGGCGACCGCGGTTTCGATCGTCTGTTTATCGGCCGCGCTCATGGGCGCTTCGATCGACGCGCGAAAACTTTCATCGGTCAGGAATCTCCAGGCACGGGCAAGGCGCGGATGCGCGGCATCGAAGTTCCCAGGTCTTTCGGAACCCATTCGTTCCGGCCCGCAGAACGGTCCGCCGCAGCCGGCCGGGCAGCGTTCGGTTCCCTGTTGCGCGAACGCACGGCCGGATAAAACGAAAGAAACAACAACGAATGCAAGCACCAACGAGATCGAGTTACGCATAGGATGGAAGTTCTGGTGAAAAACTATTTTAGCGCATTACAACAACATGCGGAAATCGGAAAGTATCACATTCCCAAAGCACCGCCGTAATGGCCAAAGCTTAGAGGACCGTTCGGTCGGATCGGTTTAAAAAACCCTCGGTTTCAGATCGAAAAATTCGGCGATCGGAATCCATTTTTGTGCGATGATTTTTTCGCGAATGAATAATTACAGGCAGAGAAGACCGCGAAACGTTTGGTTTGAATTACTTTCAAAAACCGTTTGTTTATAACACTTCGAATTGCGGCATCTCGGCTCAATTTAACGGACATACAATTTAATCTCCCATACACATGGCACAGCAAGCTGAAACCACCTCCCCTGCTCCCGTTGCCTCCAACGGCGTCGCAAAAGCAGCTCCGGCGAAAGCCGGCCTCGAAGACGTCGTTGCCGGGACGAGCGATATTTGTTTTTTAGACGGTAAACGCGGTATTCTCTCCTATCGCGGCTACGACATTCACGACCTGGTCAAAGGTTCTTTCGAAGAGACGGCCTATCTGCTGCTCTACGGCAAACTCCCCAACAAGGCCGAACTTTCGGACTTCAACAAAAAGATCGCCGCAAGCCGCAATGTACCACAGCCCGTGATCGACCGCCTGAAGCAGTTGCCGCGTAATATTCACCCAATGGCCGCCCTCCGCACGCTTGTGAGCGAAGCCGGACTGTACGATGCCCAGGCAGAAGATATGTCCCGCGAGGCGAACCTCGATAAAGCGATCCGAATGATCGGCATGATCCCCATGCTCGTCGCGTATTTCGATGCCGCACGCAACGGTCGTGAGTTGACGAAACCCAAAGAGAACTTAGGGCATGCGGAGAACTTCCTCTATATGCTCCTCGGCAAAGAGCAGGACGCGGAAGTCGTAAAAATGTTCGATAGCGCACTGACGCTCCATGCCGACCATGAGTTCAATGCATCGACCTTTACGGGCCGCTGTATAGCCGCCACACTTTCGGACATTTATTCCGCCGTCGTCGGCGCGATCGGCGCGCTCAAGGGACCGCTCCATGGCGGTGCCAACGAGCAGGTAATGCGCATGCTGCTCAAGATCGGAGATCCGACGAACGCGAAGGAATGGATCACCGACGCGCTCGCCAAGAAAGAAAAGGTCATGGGATTCGGCCACCGCGTCTATCGCACCGAGGACCCGCGCGCGACGCATCTCCGGCAGTATTCCGAATCGATGGGCAAGCGGACCGGACAGCTACAATGGTTCCAAATGTCGAAGACGATCGAGCAGTTCATTCTCGAAGAGAAGCACCTCTATTCGAACGTCGATTTTTATTCCGCCAGTACGTATTACCTCATGGGCATTCCGCTCGATCTTTACACCCCGATCTTCGCGATGAGCCGCGTTTCGGGATGGACCGCGCATATCCTCGAGCAATACGCACACAACCGCATCATTCGCCCCATGGCCGAATACACCGGCCCGGTGGACTGCCAATGGCGCCCAGTCGACCAAAGGAATTAAGTCAAAATATCTACATAAAAAAGCCCCGGAAAACCGGGGCTTTTTTATTATTGGTCTTCGAAAAAATTATTGAACGGTGAACGTAATTGTTTCGGATGAAGTGTTACTCTGATATGCATCCTGGGTTCCACCGGATGCAAGTCTAGTTGGATAACCTACCACTTCCGTCATCGGCCCACCGTTAGCGTCGACTGGTATTATGACATAATCGCCAGAACAACTCGGCCAAGAGAAGGAGAGCGGATGGGGGGACTTGAGGATGATCACGGGGGGGCCCGTAGGCTGCCACTCATTCGTGGAACTATTAAACACGGCTTTGTAGATCCGCAAACTTCCGCCCGTGGGTTGCGTTTCCGAATTCCACATTACTTGCGTGTAACCACAATTATATAATGCAAAACCAGGATATGAAATTGGCTGGGAAAGACCCCAGAGCGGAATTGATTCCACTGGATTTGTGGTGACCTCTGTCCCTGTATCGTTAAGTGCCTCTTCGATACGAACCCCTCCGATAATAAAATTAGAGTAATGAGTGCTCGAAGAGACTCCAAGAACCCGATGGCCGGTTACAATGATTTGCGTGGGTATATTGGTGGCAGTGTGAAATTTATCTAAGCCAACATTCGCAGCAGGAGTTGTTGGAGCGGCAGTTTTCGAGGAGGATTGTTTGGGAACGATGGCAGGCTGCGAAACAATACGCTGCGAACTCGACTCGGATGGCCCTGTTTGGACAGCGGTCTGATTGGTCAGAGCAGGTTTACTGATACGTATTACAATTGGCTGCTGTTCTTCCTTACAAGCGGTCAATAGAAGAACCGAAAAGCAACACAAAATGAAGATTGAAACCCTCGGGGTAAAGATATTTTTTAAGGTAGTCATGGAGTCACAAAAAGGTTAGTACACAACGAAAAATGATTGAGAACAGGTAAGTAGCAAATGCAAATATACGGCACAAAGTAGTTAGGCGCAACCAAATGTTGGGGATCTGTAAAATTTGCATAAAAAAATGAATTTTTGACGCCCTGGAGAATTTGATCTGTCGTAAGTTGGTTATATGAGCGTTCCCAACTGGTTCTTATTCGTCCTATAATGTATCGCCACATTTTTATTTCCTATTCCCGCAAGGACTCGTCCGAGGCGATCGATCTCGCTGAACGGCTGCGCGCGGAAGGAATGACAATATGGATCGACCGCGAAGGCATCGGTGGAGCGACTCAATGGGCAGGCGAGATCGCTGCCGCTATTCGCGACTGTAGCTTTTTTTTGGTCCTTCTTTCAGAGAATGCCGTTGAATCCGCCAATGTGCTTAAGGAAGTCTCGCTTGCATCGGAGCGAGGTAAGCGTATTTTGCCGGTCGTCCTTCGCCGCACACCTTTGCCGGTTTCGCTTGAATATCATTTAGCGGGCATTCAGCATTTGTTTTATTCCGATTATCCGGCGATCCTTTCCTCTTTGAAAGGCGCGAGCGGAGTTCTCGCGACTGGCGGCCCGCTCCCCAAGTTTGCAGAGGACCGAAAGACCCTGCTGGTATTTCCCTTCGAGGACCTATCGCCCTCGCAGGACAACGGTTGGTTTGCCGATGGACTGACCGGCGAGCTGATCACGACGCTCTCGAAAATAAAGTCACTCCATATTATCGATAGAGTTACATCGATGGGTTTTAAAGGCGCCCGCGCTCGAACGCGCGATATCGCCCGTGAATTGCATGTCCGATACTTCCTCGATGGTAATGTAAGAATGTTTGGCGATCAGATCAAAATCGCTGTTGCCTTGCTCGATATCGAGACCGGAGAATACTTATGGCACGATTCGCATAAAGGCGTTTTTGCCGACATTTTTGAGATTCAGGAAAATGTTGCTAAAAAAGTATTCGAAGGATTAAAGCTGACCTGGACGCTTGAAGAAGAGAAAAACATTCTAACTTGGGGAACCGAAAATATTGCGGCTTATGAATATTATTTAAAAGCATCTAACGCTTATAACATGTGGACACATGACCGGATGAAATCAGCGATAGAATTGAGTGAGTATGCTATCAAATTAGATCCTCAATTCGCTGAGGCACTGAGACTGAAAGCAAATGCATTGGTCCACTTATATCGTCTATGGGAACGGAACATCGTACATTTGCGAGAAGCCGAGTCGCTTTTCCTTCACGCACAGTCTCTTAAACCGTTACTAAAGATCGCAAGCGGTTTCGTTATGCTTTACTGCGTGCAAAAACGTTTTTCCGAAGCAGAGGAAATTGTCAATAAAGAAACGAAAGAAAATCCAAATGATTTTTACTCTCATTTCTTGGCTGGCTATTATTATTATAATAGTGGACAATTAGACAAAGCTTTTGAAGCATATCGAAATTCTTTGACGTTTCGGCCAGACTATCGCATGTCGCATTGGAATCTTATTGAAGCCCTGGATCGCTCTCAACGAAATGAGGAATGTGCACAATGGGCTTTTCGAGCTATTCCAATATTCGAACGTTGGGTAGTACTCCATCCAGAAGACCAGTTCGGACGTGCGCAATATGCGCTGCTGCTCCAGTTTGCGGGTCATGCGGAGACCGCGCTATCAACGATTGCATCTATTATGGAGGACGAAAATGCTGATGGCCTTTCGCTCTACACCGCCGCAACGCTTTTCCTTCACCGCTCCGAAGAGGACACCGCTGCAACCCTTTTCGATCGCGCGATAGCGCGCGGGTTTTCCGATATCGAATTACTCACAAACGATCCGCATTTTAAGCAGGTCGAAAGCGGAGCGAAATTTCAGTCCGTCCTGGAGCGTCTTCGTAGGAAAATCGACGAGAGCGGATTTAAGGAAATCGACGAAAGCACATTCGGTACGAATTCCTAAAATTTCCCGGTTCTCGGGAACTCGCTTCCGCTCGTTCATGAACATTTCCGCGAACATTAACCGAGCATCACAACATTGCCAACATAGAGAAACGTCGAAATTAGTCCGAAATCGGCGTTTTTTATCTGATTACATGGTAAAATTCTGCTTAGGCCGTTGCATATTCTTCGATGGTCTTGCGGGCGATGACCATGCGCTGGACTTCGCTGGTGCCCTCGCCGATGGTGAGGAGTTTGGAGTCCCGCCAGAATTTTTCGACCGGATATTCCTTGATATATCCATAGCCGCCATGGATTTGCACCGCTTCTTCGGCG
>Ga0070741_10004741_pt1 | contig 31400 bp, 34 predicted proteins | sample Coa_R1_4_FD_66440 | JGI IMG/M metagenome (GOLD analysis project Ga0070741, IMG submission 66440) | Surface soil microbial communities from Centralia Pennsylvania, which are recovering from an underground coalmine fire - Coalmine... | ecosystem: Environmental > Terrestrial > Soil > Unclassified ... | reverse complement strand
TGTAACCCGCAGCGGGATCCCGATGAGGTCGGCATCCGCGAACTTCTCGCCGGCCCGCAGGTCGCGGTCGTCGAGCAGCACGTCGGCACCCGCGGCGTCGAGCGCGTGCGCCGCCTCCTCTGCCTGTGTCTCCGCCCCGGGCAACGCAACGACGTGGACGTCGTACGGCGCGATCGATGCGGGCCAGACGATTCCGTAGTCGTCGTGGCGCTGCTCCACCGCGGCCGCCATGACGCGGCCCGGGCCGATCCCGTAGCTCCCCATCACGAGCGGCTTCTCGGTTCCGTCCTCGTCGAGGAACGTCGCGTCGAGCGGCACCGAGTACGTGGTGCCGAGCTTGAAGATGTGGCCGACCTCGATCGCGATGCGGAAGCTCAGCGCCCCGCCGCAGACGACGCAGCGGTCGCCCTCGACGGGGACGCGGATGTCCGCGAACCGCGGCTCGTAGTCGCGCCCCGCCTCGACGCCGCGGAGGTGCCAGCCCGTTCGATTCGCGCCGGCGACGAACTGCCCCTCGCGCAGCGTCTCGTCCGCGACGACCTGTCCGCCGAACCCGACGGGGCCGATCGAACCGGGGTCGGCGCCGAACGCGGCGCGGATCTCGTCCTCGGTCGCCTGTCTCACGTCCTGGCCGAGCGCCGATACGAGCTTCGAGAGCTCGAGCCGGTCGTCGCCGCGCACGAGCGCGAGCACGACGGAGCCGTCGTCCTTCACAACCGGCATCGCCTTCGACGTCGCGGCCGTGTCGATCCCGAGCATCTCGGCGAGCGCCTCGATCGTGGTCGCGCCCGGCGTCGCGATCTCCTCGGGTGCGTCGAGGCGCGGCGGGAGCTCGGGCTTCCGCGGCACGGACCGCGCGACCTCGAGGTCTGCGGCGAAGTCGCCGTTCTCGCACGTGACCAGGGTGTTCTCGCCGGATCCGGACGGGGCGAGGAAATCCTGCGACTCGCTGCCGCCCATCATCCCGGACTCCGCCTGCACCTCGTAGTACTCGAGGCCGCAGCGCTCGAAGATCGCGTGGTAGGCGCGCTCGTGGGCGCGGAAGCTCTTCTCGAGGCCTGCCTCGTCGCGGTCGAACGAGTACGAGTCCTTCATGATGAACTCGCGGACGCGGATCAAGCCAGCACGCGGCCGGGGCTCGTTCCGGTCCTTCGTCTGGAAGTGGTACCAGGACTGCGGCAGCTGCCTGTAGCTCTGCAGCTCGCTTGCGTGGAACGTGAACGTCTCCTCGTGCGTGAGCGGCAGGATGAAGTCGGTGTCGGCGACGTGGAAGATCTCCGGAATCCGAAGGCGGCCCGTCGTCTCCCAGAGCTCGGCGGGCGTCAGCACGGGCGCGAACCACTCCTGCGCGCCGATCGCCTCCATCTCCTCCCTGATGATCTGCTCGACCTTGCGGTGCACCCGCCACCCGAGCGGCGTGAACGACCACACCCCCGCCGCGACCTGCCGGATGAAGCCGGCGCGGACGAGCAGCTTGTGGCTGACGGCGTCCGCGTCCGCAGGCGCGTCACGCAGCGTCGGCAGGAAGAGCTGTGAAGCCCGGGCGATCATCGCGGTGGCCGTCGAGGCTATTCCAGCGGGATCGCCGACGCCTCGGCCATCGCGAGGGCAGCCGGCTTGGCGTGCTTGCGGCGCTCGGGCCGCTGCATCCCGGCCGCGATCCAGGCGTCGATCTCACGGAAGAGCTCGTCGACGAGGATCTGGGACTCGACCTTCCGCAGCACCTTCCCGTGCGCGTAGATGAATCCGGTCTCGCGGCCGCCGGCGATCCCGAAGTCCGCGTCTCCCGACTCGCCGGGGCCGTTGACCGCACAGCCGAGGACGGCGACCTCGAAGTGCTCGGGGTACGAGCGCAGCCGTTCCTCGACCTCCTCCGCGAGGGTCTGGACGCCGACGTTGTCGCGGCCGCAGGACGGGCACGCAATCAGCACCGGCCCGCGTTCGCGAAGGCCGAGCGACTTCAGGATCTCCCATGCCACCTTCACCTCCTCGACCGGGTCGGCGGTGAGGCTGACGCGGATCGTGTCGCCGACGCCCTCGGCGAGGAGCGAGCCGAGCCCGATCGCGCTCTTGATCGCGCCGGTCGACGGCGGCCCGGCCTCGGTCACGCCGAGGTGCAGCGGATAGGGCACCTTCGCCGCGAGCATCCGGTAGGCGCGGATCATCGTCGGCACGTGGCTCGACTTGACCGAGATCTTGAAGTTGCGGTAGTCGAGCTTCTCGAGCAGCCGCACCTCCTCGAGTGCGGCTTCGACGAGCGCCTCCGCCTGGTCTGCCTGCGCGAGCTCCTCAAGGTGCTTCGGCAGCGACCCTGAGTTCGCGCCGATGCGCATGGGAGTGCCGCGCTTCTTCGCCGCCTTCACGACCTGCTCGACCTTGTCCGGCCCGCCGATATTGCCGGGGTTGATCCGCACCGCGGCGACGCCCGCGTCGATCGCCTTCAGCGCGAGGCTCGCGTTGAAGTGGATGTCCGCGATGACGGGGATCGGCGAGAAGCGCACGATCTTCGGCAGCGCCTCGGCGTCTTCGAGCTTCGGCACGGCGACGCGGACGACCTCGCAGCCGGCGCCCGCGAGAGCGGCAATCTGGGCCGTCGTCGCGGGGACGTCGTGCGTCTTCGTCAGCGTCATCGACTGCACGACGACGGGAGCGCCGCCGCCGATCTGGACGCCGCCGACCTTCACGGAGAGCTTGCTCGCCACGCGCCTAGCCTAGCTGGGGCCGCCGGTGAAGTCGTTCCGCAGACCGAGGTACAAGAGGAAGACGAAGAGCGTCAGCCCGACGGCGCTGTAGCGCATGTAGGCGAGCTGCGAGAACGACCGGCCGCGGATCCGCTCGGCGAGCGACATGACGATGTGCCCGCCGTCGAGCGGCAGCACGGGCAGGAGGTTGAGAAGCGCGAGCGACAGGCTGACGAGGCCGATCACCCAGAGGTAGTCCTGCACCGACTGGCGCGCAGCCTGCGACGTGACGCGCACGATCCCGACCGCACTCGAGATGTCGTGGGTGCCGGAGCCGACGAACAGGCCGCCGACGGACTTCACCGTCTCCGAGGTGACGAGCCACGTCAGCCGCGTTGCGTCCCACACCGCCGTCGGGAAGGGTTCGCCGGCGCCGCTGACGGCGCTGATCCGGAACCCGACGCGGTAGAAGCCCTGGTCGAGGCGCGCCCGCAGCGGCCCGATCGTGACGCGGCGCTCGTCGCGCACGACGACGATCCTGAACGGCCGGCCGTGCGTCCCGTTGATCGTCCGGGAGATGTCGCTCGCCGTGACGCGGTGCCCGGCGATCACGACGATCTCGTCGCCCCCGCGCAGGCCGGCGGCCGCGGCGGGCGACCCGCGCAGCACGCTGTCGACGGTGCGCGTGAGGTGGATCTGGCTGACCATGTAGACGCCGATGAAGAGCACGAACGCGAGGAGCACGTTCGTGAGCGGCCCGGCGGCGATCACGGCCACCTTCTTCCAGGCCTTCTGCCGCCAGTAGGCGTCGGGGGCGAGCGACCAGTCGAGCTCCTGCAGCTGCCGGTTCTGCGGGAGCTCCGGCTCGAGCCGCGCGACGACCGCCCGCGCCGACTCCTCGTCGCCGCGCTCGAGCGCCGCGTCCAGCTCGTCGAGCTCGGGCGCAAGCCGCCTCTGTTCCTCGGCGGGCACGCTCTGTCGCACGTCGCCGGGCGACGGGCGGTGCATGCCGGGGATCTTCACGTAGCCGCCGAGCGGGATCGCGGCGATCCCGTACTCCACCCCGTTCCGGACCCGCTTGACGAGCGGCGGCCCGAAACCGAGGTAGAACTTGCGCGGCGTCATCCCGACCGCTCGCGCCACGAAGAAGTGACCGGCTTCGTGGACCAGCACGAGCACGGCGAGGCCGAGGATCGCGACGGTGAGGCTCATGATGAAAGGGGTACCAGTTCGCGGGCGCGTCGGTCCGCCTCGACGAGCTCGTCGAGGTCCCGCGCCGGGGCCCCGTCGACGTGCGCCAGCACGTCCTCCACGGCGCCGGCGATGTCGAGGAAGCCGATGCGGCCGTCGAGGAACGCCTGCACGGCGACCTCGTTCGCGGCGTTGTAGGCGCAGGGATACGTCCCACCCTTCACGCCCGCCTCGCGCGCCAGCGCGAGCAGCCGGAACGTCGCAGTGTCGGGGCGGTCGAACTCGAGCGTCTGCAGCTCGAGCGGCGGCACCGGCGTCGCCGCGCGGTCCGGGTAGGTCAGCGCGTACGAGATCGGCACGCGCATGTCGGGGTAGCCGAGGTGTGCGATCGACGCGCCGTCGCGGAACCGGACGACCCCGTGGACGATCGACGTCGGGTGGACCACGACCTCGATCCGCTCGTAGGGGAGCCCGAACAGGAAGTGCGCCTCGATGATCTCGAGCCCTTTGTTCGCGAGCGTCGCGGAGTCGACGGTGATCTTCCGTCCCATCCGCCACGTCGGGTGCGCGAGCGCCTCTTCAGGCGTGACGTGCTCGAGCTCGGAGCGGGTGCGGCCGCGGAACGGCCCCCCGCTCGCCGTCAGCACGACGCTCTCGGGGATCCCGAGCTGCGCGCACTGGAAGAGCGCGGAGTGCTCGCTGTCGACGGGAATGATCGCGCCGTTTCCGCGACGGCGCGCGGCGAGCGCGAGCTCTCCCGCAGCGACGAGGCTCTCCTTGTTTGCGAGCGCGAGCGTGACGCCGCGCTCGAGCGCCCACATCGTCGGGGCGAGCCCCGCGAAGCCGACGACGGCGTTCAGGACGACGTCCGGCCGGGCCCGCTCGAGCAGTTCGGTCGGGTCACCGCCCGTCTGCGTCATCGGTGCGAGCCCGTCGATGGGCGACGATCCGGAGGTCGCGGCGACGAGCTCGAGCTCGGGGTTCGCCTCGATCACCTCGATCGCCTGCCTCCCGATCGACCCGGTCGCGCCGAGGACTGCCACGCGCTTCGTCACGTGAGCGCGAGGATCGTGTAGTACGCGGCCGGGCCCGCGAAGAGCAGCGCGTCGAGGCGGTCGAGCATCCCCCCGTGCCCGCCGAGCAGGCGGCCGGTGTCCTTCACGCCCGCGTCCCGCTTCAGCATCGACTCGAAGAGGTCGCCGGCCGGAGCCGCGACCGCGAGCACCGCCCCCAGCACGATCGCGTCGCCGACGGAGAGGAACTCGCGGCGCGAGTCGTACAGCGTGACGAACACGGTGAAGATGGTCGCGATCGTCCCGAAGACGAAGCCCTCCCACGTCTTCCCCGGCGAGGTGTGCGGCGCCATCCGGTGCCGGCCGAGGAGGCGGCCGCCGAGGTAGGCGAACGTGTCGCCCGCCCAGACGGCGAGCAGCACCGCGAACGCGAGCAGCCTGCCGCGGTGCAGGTCGCGGACGAGGAGGAGGAGCCCGAGGCCGAAGCCGACCCAGATCGCCCCCATCACGGTCGCCGAGATCGACGCCGTCGGCGCCTGCCGGCTGGCGGAGATCCCCTTGAGGACGAACGCGAGCGGGAACACGACGAGCGCGCCGCCCACCATCCACTCGACGCCGCCGAGCTGCGCGCCGACGAGCGCGAGCAGCGCGCCGACGTAACCCGCCGGCGCGAGCGGGCTCAGCGGGCGGGCCATCAGCCAGAACTCGTGCAACGCGACGACGGCGGCGAGCGCCGCGAGCGCGAACAGCCACCACCCGCCGAAGTAGACGGCGGCGAGCACCACCGGGAGCGCCGCCGCCGCGACGAGCAGGCGCGAGGCGGCGTTGCTCACCTACCGTCCGCCGAAGCGCCGCCGCCGCTGGGCGTACTCGACGAGCGCGTACCGCAGGTCGCGTTCGTCGAAGTCGGGCCAGAGGCGGTCGACGAAGACGAGCTCGGCGTATGCGAGCTGCCAGAGCATGAAGTTCGACACGCGCAGCTCGCCGCTCGTCCGAATCAGGAGGTCCGGGTCGGGGAGCTCCGGCGCGTAGAGGTTCGCGGCGACGACGTTCTCGTCGATCTCCCGCGGCTCGACGCCGCTCTCGGCGATCCGGCGTGCCGCCTCGACGAGCTCCGCCCGGCCGCCGTAGTCGAAAGCGATCCACAGCCCGAGCCGGCTGTTCAGCTCCGTGCGGTCCTCCATCGCCTCCATGCGGGCGCGCAGCGACGCGGGCGCGCGGTCGCGGCGGCCGATGAAGCGCACGCGGACGCCCTGCTCCGCGAGGTCGGGGAGCTCGCGCTCGATCGTCTCGCCGAAGATCTCCATCAGCGCGTCGACCTCGTCCTGCGGCCGCGACCAGTTCTCGGTCGAGAACGCGTAGACGACGATGTTGCGGATGCCGAGGTCGATCGCCGCCTCGACGGTGCGCCGGAGCGCGCGCGTGCCGGCGCGGTGGCCGGCGGCGGTCGGAAGCCCGCGGCGGCGCGCCCAGCGCCCGTTGCCGTCCATGATGATCGCGACCGTCTCGGCGACCTCCGGCAGGTCGCCTTCGGGCAGCGGCCGCACGCGTGCGAGCGTCCGGATGCGGGAGAGCAGCTTCACGCCTGTGGACTCCGCGTCACGATTCCGTTACGGCGGCTGCCGCCAGACACGTCCGTTCCGGACGTGGCTAGACCTCCATGATGTCGGCCTCTTTGCGCTTCAAGAGGTCGTCGATCTTCGCCACGTGCTCGTCGGTCAGCTTCTGGACGCGCCCCTCCGCCGCCCGCTCCTCGTCGTCGCCGACGTCACCGTTCTTCACGAGCTCCTCCAGATGCCGCATCACGTCGCGGCGCACGTTGCGGACGGCGACGCGCCCTTCCTCTGCCATGTGCCGCGTGACCTTCACGAGCTCCTTGCGCCGCTCCTCCGTCAGCTGCGGGATCGGCAGGCGGATGATCTTCCCGTCGTTCGACGGGGTGAGCCCGAGATCCGACTCCTGGATCGCGCGTTCGATCTGCTTCATCGCGGACGGGTCGAACGGCTGAATCGTCAGCAGCCGCGGCTCCGGGACGTTGATCGTCGCGATGTTCTTGAGCGGCGTCGGCGTGCCGTAGTAGTCGATCTGGATGCGGTCGAGCAGCGCTGCCGAGGCCCGGCCCGTCCGGACAGAGTTGAAGTGCTCGTGTGTCGCCTCGACCGATTTGTCCATCCGTTGCGTTGCGTCGGCCAGGAAGTCGTCGATCTTGCTCACCGTGCGCCTCCTTCCCCCCCGCTCGAGATAACTGTGCCGACGCGCTCGCCCATCACCACGCGCCTCACGTTTCCGGGCGCGAGCTCGAACACGTAGATCGGCAGGTGGTTGTCCATGCAGAGCGAGAGCGCAGTCGTGTCCATCACCTTCAGCCCGCGCTCGATCGCCTCGAGGTGGCTGATCGCGGGGAGGAAGGTCGCGTCCGGATCGGTGCGCGGGTCGCCGTCGAAGACGCCTCGCACGCCGTTCTTCGCCATCAGGATCGCCTCCGCGCCGACCTCGAGCGCCCGGAGCGCCGCCGCGGTGTCCGTCGTGAAGTAGGGGTTCCCGGTGCCGGCGGCGAAGATGACGATCCGGCCCTTCTCGAGGTGCCTGATCGCGCGCCGACGGATGTAGGGCTCGGCGACCTCACGCACGTCGAGCGCGGAGAGGACGCGCGTGTCGGCACCGTTCCGCTCGAGCGCCTCCTGCACCGCGAGCGAGTTGAACACCGTCGCGAGCATGCCCATGTAGTCGCCGGTCGCGCGATCCATGCCGGCGGTCGCCGCCTTCATCCCGCGGTAGACGTTGCCGCCGCCGATGACAAGCGCGAGCTGGACTCCGGTCGACTGCACCTCGACGAGCTCCCGGGCGAGCGTGTCGACCGTCGGCGCGTCGAGGCCGAATTCCGCGGGGCCCATGAGCGCCTCGCCGGACAGCTTCAGCAGCACCCGCTCGAAGACGGCCGTCCGCGCCTGGGTCTCGGCGTCGAGCGCGTTCGCGATCGTCATCTAGCCGAGTGCGTACCAGGTGTAGTCGAGGAGCTCGAGCTGCCCCTGGTCGAGCGCCTGCTTGACGGTGAGCGACGTGTCGTGGATCCACGCCTGCTCCTCGAGCACCGACTCCGCGTAGAAACGCTTGTTCAGCATCCCTTCGACGATCTTCTCACGCACGTTCTCCGGCTTCGAGAGCACCTCGTCCGAGTTGGAGAGGATCTCCCGCTCCGCGTCGACGAGCGCGGCGGGCACCTCGGCGCGCCTCGTGTACGTCGGACGCGCGAACGCGATGTGCATCGCGAGCTCCCGCGGCAGCTCCGGCGAGCCGCCCCTCACCTTCAGGAGGACGCCGATCTTGCGTGCAGGCGGATGGACGTACGAGACGAAGTGCTCCCCGTGATCGGCCCGCATCCGGCGCGCGCCGACGACCCGGATGTTCTCTCCGAGCCGTCCCGAGAGCTCCGCGCGCCGCTCCTCGAGCGGCTCGAGGCCGAGGTCGGCGCCGAGCTCGTGCACCTCGCGCAGGACGTCGAGCGCAAAGGCCTCGAAATCGTCGTTCTTCGACACCGGCTCCGTCTCGCAGCCGATCGCGACGATCGTCCCGGTCGTGTCGTCGCTCTGCACGAGCACGACTCCCTCCGTCGTCTCGCGCTCCGCGCGCTTCGCGGCCGATGCCATCCCCTTCTCACGGAGGACGCGGACGGCCGAGTCGAAGTCGCCGTCCGTCTCCTGCAGCGCGCGCTTGCACTCCATCATCCCCGCGCCGGTCGCATCGCGGAGCTCTTTCACCATCGAGGCGGTGATCTCGCTCATTGCGCCTCCTCCTGCGCCGTCGTCTCCGCGGCCGCCTGCGGGGGTGCCGGTTGCTCCGCAGGCGTCTCCGGCGCGTCGCCGGAGGCCGCGGCGGCCGGCTCCGATGGTGCGGCCGGTGCAGCCGCCTCCGGCTCCGCGGCCGCAGCGCCGTTCTTCGGCGCCGCCACTTCCGCCTGGGTCACCCGCTGCTTGCCCGCCTCGATGCCGTCGGCGATCGCCTTGACGATGAGCGAGCACGACCGGATCGCGTCGTCGTTTCCGGGGATGACGTAGTCCGCCTCGTCGGGGTCGCAGTTCGTGTCGACGAGCGCGATCACCGGCAGTCCGAGCCGGCGGGCCTCGCGAACCGCGAGCTGCTCCTTGCGCAGGTCGATGATGAAGATCGCGTCCGGCTGGCGGCGCATGTCGGCGACGCCGCCGAGGTTCGCCTCGAGCTTCTCGAGCTCGGCCTCCATCGCGATCCGCTCCTTCGCGGGAAGCAGGTCGAGCTGCGCCTCCTGCTTCAGCGACCGCAGCTCGTGCAGGCGCTGGATCCGGTCGGAGATCGTCCGCCAGTTCGTCAGCAGGCCGCCGAGCCACCGGTGGTTGACGTACGGCATGCTGACGCGCTTCGCCTCTCCGGCGACGGCGTCCTGCGCCTGCTTCTTCGTGCCGACGAACAGGATCGACCCGTTGCGCTCGGCGACGGCGCGCGCGAAGTTGTACGCGTCGTCGAGCAGCTGCTGGGTCTGCTGGAGGTCGATGATGTAGATGCCGCCGCGCTCGGTGAAGATGAAGCGCTTCATCTTCGGGTTCCAGCGACGTGTCTGGTGGCCGAAATGGACGCCGGCCTCCAGCAGTTCTTTCATGGAGACGACGGGCATGGCTGCCCCTTTCTGATCGGTTGCCTTGGGCTGCGTCGCCGGCGGCGTCTCGGCGGAGACCGGCTCGAGCACCGGCCACCGTCCGCCTCGATCCTCCGCCGGGTCGAGGGTCGGAACGGCGCTCATGGTAGCTCGCGCAGGGCCTCGAGGTAGGCGCCCAGGTCGGGCGGGAGCGGCGATTCGACGTCGATGCGCTCCCCGGTGAACGGGTGGGCGAACGCGAGCCGGGCGGCGTGGAGGAACTGGCGCCCCAGGACGGGGTCGGCGACCCCGTAGACCGGGTCGCCCACGACCGGCAGCCCGATCGCCTGGAGGTGGACGCGGATCTGGTGCATCCGGCCCGTCTCGAGCTGCACGCGGAGGAGTGCGTTCTCCGGGTAGAGCCGCTCGAGGGCGAAGTGCGTGACGGCGTCGCGCGGCGTGTCCGTGTCCAGCGAGATCCGGGTGGGGTCGGCGCGATCGCGTCCGATCGGCGCTTCGATGCGACCGGTTCGCGACGCCGGTCGCCCACGCACGAGCGCGAGGTACGTGCGCTCGAGGCCGCGGCGCCGCACGAGAGCCGAGAGGCGCTCGTGCGCCTCCTCGGAGCGGGCGACGACGAGGAGGCCGGAGGTGTCGCGGTCGAGGCGGTGGACGATGCCCGCCCGCTCCGGATCGCCGCCCGCGACGACGCCGCGGAGGGAGTCGACGAGCGTGTCGCCCGCGTGGCCCGCGCCCGCGTGCACGACGATCCCGGCCGGCTTGTCGACGACGGCGAGGTGCTCGTCCTGCCAGACGATCGCGGGCGCGGGCGGCGGCGGCGCGTCGGGCGCCCGGGGCGCGTCGAGAAGCTCGAGCCGCTCGCCGCCCGCGAGCCGATAGCTCTTCGGTCGCCGCAGGCCGTCGACGAGGACGCCGGCCGCGACGACGCGCTCCGCCGCCGCGCGGCTCCCGACCTCGGTCGCGAGGAAGCGGTCGAGCCGCTCGCCGGCCGCCTCGGCCGGGACCGTGAGCTCCCGGGCGGGCCCCGCCGGCGCTGTGGACGAATCGTCACTCAATTGGTGCGGACGCGTTCCCGTCCCGTTGCATCCTCTGCGATAGCGTCAGCCGCCGAGGGCGGCGGGTTCGGCTCCCCACCCTGGGCGGGGGTGCGGTCGGCGGCCGCCATGGTCTGCCGGCGGGCGGTCGCTCAGCGCGCGGCGACGTCGAGATGGCGCCGGACGTTGCCCGGACGGCGGTCGGCGGCCATGAGCGCGAGCAGCAGGATCGCGACGCCGCCGACGATGAAGCTGTCGGCGAGGTTGAACGCGGGCCACCAGCCGAAGTCGATGAAGTCGGTCACGTGCCCGAGCCGGACTCGGTCGACGAGGTTCGAGACGCTGCCGCCGATCAGCAGCCCGAGCGCGGCCGGAAGGACGGGGTGGCGCGCGCCGCTCCGCGCGAAGAAGACGAGCATCCAACCGACCGCGATCGCCGTCAGCGCGGTCACGATCGCGGTCGCCGACGCGAAGAGCCCGAAAGCGATCCCGGAGTTCTGGACACGGTGGATCGAGAGCGGCCCGACCACCTTCACCGACTCGTCGATCAGGAGGTGGCTCCGCACGACCTGCTTCGTCAGCTGGTCGCCGGCGACTGCGGCGGCGGCGACCGCTGCCAGCCCGAGCCACTGCCACCACCCGGCGCCGAGCTTCTGCTCGACCACCGAGACCGGCGTCAAGGCGTTCGTGGACGAGCCGACGCGGAGCTCCGGCTCGCGCCGGGGAGGCGGCTCGGACAACCCGTGCTACCCCCGGTCGGCGAGCCGCTGGTCGTCGATGCAGAGCGTCGCCCACGGCCGCGCGCGCAGCCGTTCCTCGGCGATCGGCTTGCCGCAGCGCTCGCAGCTGCCGTACGTGCCGTCGTCGAGACGCGAGAGCGCCCGCTCGATCTGCGCGAGCGTCTGCTGCGCCCCCTCCTCGAGCCCCTCGTCGAGCTCGCGGTCGAAGGTGACCGTCGCCATGTCGCCGAGATGGTTGTCGGCGCCGCGACCGGCGAGCTCACCGAGCTCGTCCTCGATGTCGCGGTGGCTGTCCTCGTGCAGGTGCGAAATCGTCTGTGTGATCCGCCGGCGCTCGTCCTCGAGCAGGCTGCGGAACTCCGAGGTGTCGATGGACGTCATCGCCTCTCCTTTCCCCCGCCCGTCGCCGCCGAACCGAGCCGGCGCTCGACCTCGTCGGGCCCGATGCCCGCGAGCGCGACGATCTTGTCCCGCGCGGCGTGCCCCGAAACGATCTCGACGTCGCGCGACGGAACGTCGAGCGCGTCGGCGAGGAGCCGCACGACCGCGTCGTTCGCCTTGCCGGCCTCGGCTGCAGCGACGACGCGGACCTTCCACCCGGCGCCGTGCCGACCGACGACGGCGGCGCGCGCTGCTCCGGGCGAGACGCGCAGGCTGAGCCTGGTCGGGCCTTCCACGCCCGAAGTCTACGCCTACCTGTCTTCGACCCATTCGAAGCCGCCTGAGACTTTCCGCAGCTGCGGCTGCACAGGCGCGGCCTCGGCCGGCTCCCCTTCCTCGACCGGCGGCTCGGGCGCAGGCGCATCCTCGGCCCGCTGCGGCCACGTCGCCGGCTGCTCCGGCGGCACCTCCCCGATCGTCCCGAGCGTCGAGCGCAGGAGCGCCTCGATCCGCCGCACCTCGGCGCGCAGGCGCTGCTCGGTGCCCTCCGCGTCACGGGTGATCGTGCGCGCCGCCGCCCGCGCCTCCTCGAGGATCACCTGCGCCTCCCGCTCCGCCTGCTCCTTCAGGTGCGTCGCCGCCTGCTCCGCGGCGACGAGCGTCCGTGTGAGCGCCTGCTCGCGCCCCCGGAGCGTCTCGAGCTCGCTCTCGATGTCCTCGACGCGGTCCGCGAGCTCGTGCCGCTCGCGCCACACCGTCTCGAAGCTGTCGGCGAGCTCGGTGAGCAGGTCCTGGACCGCGCCGCGCTTGTACCCGAGCAGGGAGCGCCCGATCCGGACGTGCCTCAGCTCGACGGGCGTGTACGGCATCCCCTACCTCCTAGTGAAGCCGGTCGAGCAGGTTGACGACGATCTGGCCGAACACGACGAGCGCGAAGATCGCCACCATCGGCGACAGATCGAGCGGCCCGAGCGACGGCAGGATCCGCCGCCACAGCCGCAGGTACGGCTCGCACACCTCGTAGAGGAACCGCTGGACCGGGTTGAGTGAGTACGGCAGGCGGACCCACGACGTCAGCACGTAGAGGAAGACGACCAGCGCGTAGACGCTGATGAAGACGTTGATGAAGAGCTCGACCTCCGTGATCGCGTCGAGGACCACTGCGCCTCCTTCGGGCCGTAGGCCCCTATTCCTACGGGAGACGCGCTAGGCCTGGTTGAAGAACCCGCCGCGCTCGAGCAGCTGTGCTCGCTGCTCGGCGCTCACTTCCACGTTTCGCGGCGTGAGCAAGAACACCTTGTCCGCGACGCGCTGCATCCCGCCGTTCAACGCGTACGTCAGCCCGCTCGCGAAGTCGATCAGCCGCTTCGAGAGCTCCGCGTCGGCGTTCTGGAGGTTGAGGATCACCGGGATCGACTGCTTGAACCGGTCCGCGATCTGCTGCGCGTCGTTGAAGCTGCGCGGAAGAACGAGGTGGACGCGCACGGCGTTCGGGTCCTGGACGGCCTGCAGCGGCACCGCTCGCGGTGCCGACCGCCGGGGCACGCGCTCAGCCTCGGAGGACTCGGTCCAGTCGTCGAACTCCTGCGTGCGGCGACGCGGCGTGAGACGCCGCACGTTCGGCCGCTCGCGGTAGCTCTGCTCGAGCGACTCCTCGGCGGCGTACGTCTCGTCGTCCTCGTAGAACTCCTCGTCGTCCTCCGCGATGCCGAAGTAGACGAGCGTCCTCGACCAGAGGTCCGCCAGGCTCATGCGCCGAATCGTAACGGCGCGGGCGGCGGCACCTAGCGAAAAAGCCGGGCGCCGACGCGCACGTACGTGGCGCCTTCTTCCGCCGCGACGCGGTAGTCCTGCGTCGTCCCCATCGAAAGCTCGTACAGGCCGTGCTCGCTCGCGAGCTCCCTCAGGCGCCGGAACCAGACGCGCGACGCCTCCGGATCGGCGGCGGCCGGCGGCATCGTCGAGAGCCCCCGAACGAGCCCGTCGCCGAGGAACTCGTCGAGCTCGGCCGGGGGCACGCCGCCTTTCGAGCCTTCGCCGGCGAGGTTCACCTGCACGAGCGCCGGCACCTCGAGCCGCTCGGCGGCGGACTGCGAGTCGAGCGAGTGGACGAGCTCGCAGATCCGGTTGACCACCTTCACCTTGTTCGACTGCAGCCGGCCGATGAAGTGCCAGCGGAACGCCGCGCCGTACGCGTCGAACTTCGCCTGCAGGTCCTGCGCGCGGTTCTCACCCACGACCTCGACGCCGGCCTCCGCGAGGATCGCCATCTCCGCGAGCGTCACGTACTTCGTCGCCGCGACGACGGTGACGCGAGGGCCGACCTCGGCGCGCACCGCCTCGTAGCGCGCGCGCACCTCAGCCGGCGACAGCACCGATCACGCCCTGTGTGCCGTGGCGGTACGGCGCGCTGCGGCGCCGCGAGAAGAAGAGCTGCGGGTTGCAGCGCGTGCACGCGTCGACGCGGTCGACCTGCTCGACGCCGGCCCGCCGCAGCGCCCGTTCGGCGGCGGTCCAGAGGTCGAGGATGCGGCCGCTCGTCAGGTCGGGGTCGAAGAGACGCGAGACCTCGCGGCCGACCTCGTAGCAGCACGGGCCGACCGCCGGGCCCACCACCGCCGCTTTCCGGCCTGCCCCGAGCGCCTGCACGCCGGCCTCCACCACGCCCTGCGCGAGCCCGCGCCACCCCGCGTGGAGGACCGCGAGCCGCGGCGGCTCGTCCACGGTCGCGACGGCGATCGGGACGCAGTCGGCGACGAGGACGAGCATCGGCAGCCCCGGGACGTCGGTCCAGAGCCCGTCGCCCGGCTCGTCGCGGACGCCCGCCTCCGCGCGGTTCACGGTGGGCGAGTGGCGCTGGCGGTTGAGCGCCAGCTGCTCGTGATCGAGACCGAGGCTCTCGCACGCGATGCGGCGGTTCTCGGCGATCCGTTCCGGCTCGTCGCCGCGGCCGCCGAGGTTGAGCGACTCGTACGATCCCTCGCTGACGCCGCCGACCCGCGTCGTGAACCCGACGACGTACGGCCCCGGCGCCGCCCACCGGATCACGCCGTCAGCCTCTCCTCGGCCCGGGCGAGCAGCGTCTCGCGGCGGTTCAGCGACGGATCCTCGACGACCTCGTCGAGCAGCTCCGCGAGCGTGTGCCCCAGCGCCGGTCCGGGGCGATAGCCGATCGCGATCAGGTCGGTCCCGTCGACGGCGAGGTCCGCGAGCCTGTGCGGGCTGCTGCGCTCGTGCTCGACGAGGTGGCGGAACCGGCGCAGGCGCGCGAGCTCCTCCTCGTCGCGGGGGCCGTCGTCGCCCTTCCCGATCAGGTCCGCCTCCTTGTGTGCGAGCAGGTCCAAGCCGAGCGCGTCACCGTACTTCCGCAGCAGCCGTCGGGCGCGCAGCGCGTCCGCGCGCCCGATGTCGAGCATGTGGAAGCGAACGATCCGCACGACCTGCTCGCGAAGCTCGTTCGGGTACCGGAGCCGGCGCAGCGCCGTGTTCGCGAGCTGCGCGCTCACCTCGGCGTGGCTGCGGCGGCCCGGACGGGCGTAGAAGTGGAGGCGGCGGTCGCTCCCCCGCCAGGCCACGTGCGGCTTGCCGACGTCGTGGAAGAGCGCCGCGAGCCGGACACGCAGCGCGTCGTGCGCGTCCGCAGCCGCCTGGACGACCGCGAAGGTGTGCTCGTCGACCGTGAGGTCGTGGTAGCGAGACTCCTGGTCGAAGCCGATCGCGCGCTCGAATTCCGGCAGCACCTCGACGAGCACACCGGTGTCGCGCGCGATCTGGAGCGCGCGGCGCGGCTCCGGCCCGAGCAGCAGCTTCGAGAGCTCGCCCATCCCGTCCGCCGCGAGCCCGCCGCCGATCCGCTCGCCGGAGACGAGCGACACCGACGGCGCCTCCTCTCGCATCTGGCGGAGCGTCTCCTCGTCGGGCTCGAGCCCGAGCTGCGACACGAACCGGAGGCCGCGAACGAGCCTGAGCGGATCCTCCGCGAAGCTCGCGGGCGACACCGTCCGCAGCACACGACGCTCGAGATCCTCGCGCCCGCCGAACGGGTCGACGACACCGCCGCCGTCGAGGGGCCGCGCCATCGCGTTGATCGTGAAGTCGCGGCGGGCGAGGTCGTCCTCGACGCTCGCCGCCGGGTCGACGACGATCTCGAAGTCGTGGCGGCCGGGCCCGGTCGAGCGCTCGCGGCGCGGCGGCGCGAACTCGATGCCCGCCGGCGCGAGGCGCCGCAGCTCGCGCTCGCGCGGGAACAGGCGCACCCCGACGCCCCGACCGGCGACGACGAGGTCCTCGACCCGCCCGTGCGGCGCGAGCGCCGCCCGGAGCGCGTCGAGGTCGACCCCTGCGACGAGGAAGTCCGCGTCCTTCGAGTCGAGGCCGAGGAGCTCGTCGCGCACCGCGCCACCGACGAGGTACGCGTCGAGGCCAAGCGAGCGGACGTAGTCCTCGACGGCCTTCAACGCGTCAGTCCGTGAGCGCGATCGCCTCGATCTCGACGAGAGCGCCCGAAGGCAGCTTGCCCACCTGGAAGGTCGAGCGCGCGGGCGGGACGCTTCCGACGTGGCGAGCGTAGACCTCGTTCATCGCCGCGAAGTCGTCGAAGTCCTGGAGGAAGACGGTCGTCTTCACGATCCGGTCGAGCGAGCTCCCCGCCGCTCCGAGGATCGCGCTCAGGTTGGCGAGCACCTGCTCGGTCTGCTCGGCGATGCCGCCCGGGACGAGCGACGCCTCGCCCGGCTTCAAGGCCACCTGGCCCGAGACGAAGACGAGTCCGTTCGCCTTGATCGCCTGCGAGTACGGTGCGCCCTGGAACGGCGCCGGCGCCGTCTCGGTGCGGATCGGCTCCTTCATCCCCGGCATGCGCTTCCGATCGCCGCTCCGAGCGCCTTGAAGATCGCGAGCAGCACGTGCTCGGGCTCCCGCCCTTCGAGCACGCGGATGTGGACGTTGACGCCGGCCCCCGCCGCGAGCTCCTCGAGGAACCGCGCGACGACGTCACTCGCGAGCCCGCCGACGCGCTGGCCCGAGAAGTCGACGTTCGACGCGACGTGCGGCTCGTCGGAGACCTCGAGCACGGCGCCGGCGAGTGCCTCGTCCGCAGGCAGCCACGCCCAGCCGCGGCCGGAGGCGCCCGTGGCGCGAAGCAAGCTGCTGAGCGCGTCGCCGAGCCCCCGGCCCGCGGCCGCAACCTCCTCGTCTGCGCTGCCCGGCGCGACCTCGAGCGACAGCCGGAGCCGTCCGGTGCGCGCGAGCTCGCGGACGAGGTGGTCGAGGACCGGCAGCCCCGTCGCGACGCTCGCAGTCCCCTCGGAGGCGAGCTCGACCCGCACCCCTGTCTGCGTCCCCGGCACCCGCAGCAGGGTACCCACTCGGCCGGTTCTACGACTTAAAAAGATGGGCCGTCCGGTCGATGACACGGGAAACGCGTCGCAGTACGGTCGCTCTCGCGATGCCGGGTCGGGGGCTCTGGGGTGGCTGCGCGGTTGCGCTTGCGCTCGTGCTCGCCCCTGCCGCGCTCGCCGGCGGGAGCGTGAGCGTCAGCTACGACTCGCCGGCAGCGTTGCGTGGTCTCGCGGTGCGCGTCGTGATCCCGTCGTTGCACGTGGCCGAGATCGACGCGTCCGCCCTCCCGGCGCTCCGGGCGCGGCCGGGCATCCGGCGCGTGCGCGCCACTGTCCGACGACGGCACCTCGGCACGACCGCCGCCGGCGCCCCGCGGCGAGCAGCCGCAGCCGAGTGGGAGTACGCCGCCACCCGCGCGAACCTCGTCCCGGCAGCGGTGGAGCACGCCGCCGCCGCGATCACGATCGCGGTCGTCGACACGGGCGCCGACGTGAGCGCGCCCGAGATCTCGGCGAAGGCGCCGACGACCTACAACGTGATCACCGGCGGTAGCGACGTCTCCGACGTCACCGGCCACGGCACGTTCGTTGCGTCCGTGGCCGCGGGCTCCGCTGCGAGCGGCGACGCGCTTCGCGGGTTCGGCGGCGACGCGAGGCTGATGATCGTCCAGGCGAACCGCGGAAGCGACGTCTTCGACGACGTCGACGAGGCGGCGGGAATCGTCTGGGCAGTCGACCACGGCGCGAAGATCGTCAACCTGAGCATCGGCGGCGCGCAGACGTCTCCGGTCGAGCGGGACGCGATCCGCTACGCGATCTCGCACGGCGTCTTGCTCGTCGCCGCCGGAGGGAACACCGGCCAGGGCGGCAACGTCCGCTCGTACCCTGCGGCACTGATCGGCCCGCACGGCCTCGCCGTCGCTTCGACGACGACGACCGGGGAGCGCGCCGCCTTCTCGACCTCGGCCCGCTACGTCTCCATCGCGGCACCGGGGGTCCACGTCCTCGGCGCGACGACCGCCACGGCTTCGACTTCGACCTACCCGCGTGCGACCGTCGGCACCGACGGCGTCTACGCCTACGGGACGGGGACGTCGTACTCGGCGCCGCAGGTGTCCGGGGCGGCGGCGCTCGTGTGGGCTGCGAGGCCGTCGCTCACCGCCGCGGGCGTCGCGACGATCCTCGAGCAGACCGCGTCGGGGGGCGGCACGTGGAACCCCGGCACCGGCTACGGCGTCCTCGACGTCGCTGCGGCCGTCGCGTTCGCGCTCGGCGTTCCGGCGCCGGCGAAGAAGTAGCTAGACGCGCTCGATCGACGCACCGAGCGCGCGCAGGCGCTCGTCGATCCGTTCGTAGCCGCGGTCGATCTCGCCTGCGTTCCCGATCGTCGAGGTGCCGTCCGCGCAGAGGCTCGCGATCAGGAGCGCCATCCCGGCACGGATGTCCGGGCTCGACATTCGCTGCCCGTAGAGCTGCGACGGCCCGTTGACGACGACCCGATGCGGGTCGCAGAGGATGATCCGCGCGCCCATCGACACGAGCTTGTCCACGAAGACGAACCGGTTCTCGAACATCTTCTCGAACACGAGGATCGTTCCGCGCGACTGCGTCGCCACTGCGACCGCGACGGAGGTGAGGTCGGCAGGGAACGCGGGCCACGGTCCGTCTTCGAGCTTCGGGATCTGCCCGCCGTGGTCGTCCTGGATCACGAGCTCGCCGTGCGGCGGAACGCGGACCGACGTGGGGCCGACCTCGACCGTCACCCCGAGACGCTCGAACGCAGGCAGGATCGACACGAGGTCGTCCGGCTCGACGTCGTCGATCGTGATGTCGCTGCCCGTCACGGCTGCGAGGCCGATGAAGCTGCCGACCTCGATGTGCTCCGGGCGAATGCGGTAGCTGCCGCCGCCCAGCCGCTCGACCCCTTCGATCCGCAGCGTGTTCGAGCCGATCCCGTCGATGCGGGCGCCGAGCGAGACGAGGAAGCGGCAGAGGTCCTGCACGTGCGGCTCCGACGCCGCGTTGACGACGACGGTCGAGCCCGGCGCGAGCACGGCGGCCATCACGGTGTTCTCCGTGCCCATCACCGAGGCTTCGTCGAGGAAGATCGACGCACCGCGGAGCGCGCCGACGCTCAGCTCGTAGCGGTCCTCGAACGTCACCTCGGCGCCGAGGCGCTCGAACGCGTGCAGGTGCGGATCGAGCCGGCGCCTGCCGATGACGTCGCCGCCGGGCGGCGGCACGCTCGCGCGCCCGAGCCGTGCGAGGAGCGGCCCGGCGAGCAGGAACGACGCACGGATGCGGTCCGCGAGCGTCTCGTCGATTTCGTGCGTCACGAGGTCGGCGGCACGGACGCGCGCCTCGTTCTCGCCCGTCCAGTCCGCGTCTGCGCCGAGCAGCTGCAGGAGCTCGAGCATCGTCTCGACGTCGCGGATCCGCGGCACGTTCGAGAGCGTCACCGGCTCGCTCGTCAGCAGGCAGGCGGCGAGAATCGGCAGTGCGCCGTTCTTGTTGCCGGCGGTTCGAACGCGGCCCGTCAGCGGCCGGCCGCCCTCGATGACGAACGATTCGGTGATCGCCTCCGTGAGAGCGGCGGTCGACAAGGCGGCGGGTATCGTAGCGGCGCCGTGACGCCGACTCGCGAGCAGGCCTGGGAGACGCTGACCCGTTACACGAAGAGCGAGGCGCTCCTCCGTCACGCGCTCGCGGTCGAGGCGGCGACGGCTTCGTATGCCGGCCGCTACGGCGGCGACGAAGAGGTCTGGCGCGTCACTGCGCTGCTCCACGACTTCGACTACGAGATCCATCCCACCCTCGACAAGCATCCGCAGGACGGCGCGCCGATCCTGCGCGAAGAGGGCTACCCGGAGGAGGTGATCGAAGCCGTCCTCTCGCATGCGGAGCACCTCGGGATGGCGCGCGACACGCCGTTGAAGAAGGCGCTCTTCGCGTGCGACGAGCTGTCGGGGTTCGTGCACGCTTGCGGGCTCGTGCGGCCGAACGGGCTCGAAGGGCTCGAGCCGAAATCGGTGCGCAAGAAGCTGAAGCAGCCGTCGTTCGCCGCAGGCGTCCACCGCGACGAGGTGTACAAGGGCGCGGAGCTCCTCGAGCTCGAACTCGACGAGCACATTGCGAACGTCGTGGCCGCGATGCAGCCGATCGCGGCGCAGCTCGGCCTGCGCACGCCGGACGGCTAGACGTCCACCTCCACCTCGACCGGTGCGTGGTCGGAGAGGAGCTTGCCGGCGTAGCGGCGCTCGTCATCCGTCCAGACGCGAACCGCGGACGCTTTCGCTCCGCGCACGAGCACGTGGTCGATGTGCGGCCCGCCCCCGGACCAGCGCGATTCCGGCGGCGCGCCGAGGAGCGCCGCGATCGTCTGCGACTGGGCCTGGGTGATGTTGAAGTCACCGGCGAAGATCACCGCTTCCTCCACCTCCGACTGACGGTCGACGAAGTTCGCCGCGCGGCGCAGCTCCGAGTCCGCGAGCCGCCTGTCGCGGGGATGCGCGGTCGCGTGCACGTTCGCGACGAGGAGGCGGCGCCGGTCCGGCCGCTCGAGCTTCACCACCTGGCAGATCCGGCGCTCGCGCTGCCACCAGCGTATGTCGCCCGGGTCGAGGCCGAGCTTACGCCCCTCCTCCTCGCTGAAGGGGTTCGTGTTGAGCGTGATCATCTTGTGCTCGCGGACGGTGACGTCCTGCGGGAGCAGGATCACGTTCGCCTGCCCGCCGAACGACGACCGGAAGACGCCGGCGTTCAGCTTCGTTACGTGGCGGCCGAACGGCTTGCCGCGGCGTGTGCGGTCGCCGAGCGCCTTCATCCCCGCCCACTCGCCGACGAGGTGGAGCGCCCACGCCGGCACTTCCTGCAGGCAGACGACCGCCGGACGGTCGGCGGTGATCAGCTGGATCATCTCGGGCAGGTACGCGCGGCGACCGGGCGGAAACGTGTTGCCGTGGAAGACATTCCAGGAGCGGACGAGCATGCGGTTCTACTGTAGGCGCGTGCGTATCGTCGTCGCCGATCCCCCCGCGTACACGCCGTGGTACGACCACGAGCTCGCTCGCGCCCTCGCAGCAAAGGGTGAGGAAGTCGAGGTCGCGACGGCACGCTTTCGCTTCGGCGACGTTCCCGCTCCGGACGGCTACCGCCGCGCCGAGTGGTTCTACCCGCTGTCGTCGCGGCTGCCGGGACGCTCGCGCGTGCGGCTGCCGCTGCGCGCGGCCGAGCACCTCGCCGTGCTCGCGTGGCTCGCGCGTGCTCGGCCGGACGTGCTCCACGTGCAATGGCTCGCCCTGCCTCAGCTCGATGCGTTCCTGCGTTTCCGTGCACCGGCGGTCTTCACCGCCCACGACCTGCTCCCGCGCCGCACGGCGTCGCGCCGCGGCCTGTGGCGCACACTCCTCTCTCGGTTCGATCGGGTCGTCGTGCACACGAGCCGCGGCGCCGGCGTCCTGCGCGAGCTGGGGATCGAGGCGCGCGTGATCCCGCACCCCGTCTACCCGAGCGCCGCCGTGCGGAGCGACGACGGGCGCACGATGCTCGCGCTCGGCGTGATCCGCCCGTACAAGGGGCTCGTCGACGCGGTCGAGGTCGTGCGGCGCCTGCCGGAGGTGCGGCTGCTCGTCGCCGGCGACCCGGCGATGCCGCTCGGCGAGCTGCGCGACGCGCCGCGGACGGAGTGGCGCCTCGGCTACCTCCCGCAGGGCGAGCTCGACCGTGCGCTCGGCGAGACCACCGTCGCCGTCTTCCCGTACCGCGCGGAGCTCGACCAGTCAGGGGCGATGCTGCAGGCGCTCGGCGCCGGCGTGCCGGTGGTCGCCTACGACGTCGGGGGCCTGGCGGAGCCGATCGAGCGCTTCGGCGCCGGGCGCGTCGTGCCAGCTGGCGACATCGACGCGTTCGCGGAAGCGGTGCGCGAGGTCGTCGCCGATCCGCGGCCCTTCCGCGCCGGCGCCGAGCGCGCGCGCGCGAAGCTGACGTGGGCCGCCGCGGCAGACGCACATCTCGCCCTCTACCGGGAGCTCGCGGATGTTCAGGCGTAGGCGCTTCTCCGAGCTGATCGCGCGCCAGCTCGACCTGTTCGAGCGCGACCACCCGGAGGTGATCGCGGAGGCGGACGAGCGGCTCCAGGCGTACAACCGCGCGGGGCGCGAGGAGGCCGAGGAGCTGTACGGCGACTACGTGGACGCCGTCGAGGCAGGCACCGAGATCCTCGCCGACATCCGCTGGGCGTACGTGCGCACGCTCGACGCCGACGCGGCGGAGGCGTACGAGGCCGAGTTCAACCGCGCCGTCGCGAAGCGGCTTCCGGCCTTCGGGCTCGAGATCGAGAACCGCTAGACCACGGCCGCTTCGGCACGCGCGGGACGAAGCGCCGCCGGCTCTCTTCGCCGGGCACGTCGGGCTCGTTCGTGCTGTTGCGGATGATCCAGATGAGCGCCACGATCAGCCAGAGGAGCGCGATCGGAAAGAGGACCATACGTCCAGGGTAGCCGCATCTACCTGTGTCCGAAGTGGTGCGCCCGCGGGAGCGCCGCGGAGACCTCGGCTTCGTTCGCGATCCGACGCGCGAGCGGCCCGAGGGACTCGAGGCTCTCGACGACGAGGTTCTCGTTGCGGTCGACCCGTTCGAACCGGCCGCGCGCGAGGAGGAGCGGCTCGGCACGCACGATCGCGCGGTGCGCCTCGTAGACCTGCGGCGGGAGGATCAGGTTGATCTGCCCGTGCTCGTCCTCGAGCAGCATGAAGACGACCCCCTTCGCGGTTGCCGGGCGCTGGCGCGCCACCGCCATCCCCGCGACCGCGATCCGCGCGCCGTGCGGGACGGCCGCGAGCTCCTCGCTCGAGACGCAGGGCGCCGGGAGGTGCGGCCGCAGCAGATCCATCGGGTGGACGCCGACCGAGAGCGTCGTGTGCTTGTAGTCGGCGAGCATCCGCTCCCAGTCGCTCTGCGACGGCAGCGCGGGCTCCTCGGCCGTCGGGCCGATCGGCAGGGTGAGCTGGCCGCCGAGGGGGCGGGGCGTCACGCCGAGCCGCCAGAGGAGCGCGCGCCGGTCGCCCCACGCGTCGCACGCACCGGACGCGACAAGCGCCTGCAGCGCGTCGCGTGCGACGGGGGCGCGCCGCGCCAGATCGCCGACGTCCGCGTACGGCTGCCCGGCCGCGATCGCGTTCGCCTCCTCCTCTCCGACGGAGCGCACGTAGCCGAGGCCGATCCGCACGGCGCTCCCCTCCACCGTGCACTTCGCGTCGCTCACGTTGATGTGCGGCGGACGCACCTCGACGTCGCGCCGCTGCGCGTCGCGCACGAGCGAGGCCGGCGGGTAGAAGCCCATCGGCTGCGCGTTCAGCAGCGCGCAGAGAAACTCGGCCGGGTAGTGGTGGCGGAGCCACGCCGACTGGTACGCGAGGAGCGCGAAAGCCGACGCATGCGACTTCGGAAAGCCGAAGCCGGAGAAGCCGACGAGCTTGTCGTAGATCACGTGCGCGGTCTGCTCGTCGATGCCGTTGCCGATGCAGCCCTCGACGAAGCGCGGCCGGAACGCTTCGATCGCAGCCTCGCTTCGCTTGCGGCTCATCGCCCGGCGCAGGCCTTCCGCCTCCCCCACGCTGAAGCCGGCGGCCGCCATCGACACGTCGAGCACCTGGTCCTGGAAGACGACCACGCCGAGCGTCTCGCGCAGCGGCTCCCGGAGCGACTCGTGCTCGATCGGGTAGACGAAGGCCGGGTCTTCGCGAAGCCGCTGCCGGTGGTGGATGTACGGATGCACCGCTTTGCCCTGGATCGGGCCGGGCCGCACGAGCGCGACCTGCACCGTCAGGTCGTCGAGGTTCTCCGGGCGCGTGCGCAGCAGGCTCTGCATCTGTGCGCGGCTCTCGATCTGGAACGTCCCGACGGTGTCGGCCGCCTGGATCTCCGCGTACACCGCGGCGTCGCGGAGCGGAATGCGCGAAAGGTCGATCACCTCCCCGCGCAGGCGGGCGATCTGGTCGACGGCATCCTCGACCGCCGACAGCATCCCGAGGCCGAGCAAGTCGATCTTCAGGAAGCCCGCGTCGGAGCACGAGTCCTTGTCCCACTGGCAGATCTGCCGCCCGGCCATCGCCGCAGGCATCACCGGGACGAGGTCGACGAGCGGCCGGCTCGAGATCACCATCCCCCCCGGGTGCTGGGAGATGTGGCGCGGGAGGCCGGCGATCTCGCGCGTCAGCTCGCGAAACGCCGCCCAACGCGGGCCGGCGTGTGAGCCCGGAAGCCCCTCCAGCTCCTCGCCGACACGCGTCGCATCCCAGCCGTCGCTGACGCGGGCGAGCCGCTCCAGCTCGCCGAACGGCAGGCCGAGCGCCTTGCCGACGTCGCGGATCGCGCCGCGGCTCCGGTACGTCGGGAAGCTCGCGACGAGCGCCGCGTGGTCGTGGCCGTACCGCTCGGTGACCGCGACAATCAACTTCTCCCGGATGTCGCGCGGGAAGTCGAGGTCGATGTCGGGAACGGCCGCCATCTCGTCGTTCAGGAACCGTCCGAGCGAGAGGTTCGCCTCGACCGGATCCACGTGCGAGAGCCCGGTCAGGTAGCAGACGATCGAGCCGACCGACGAGCCGCGCCCGCGCCCCGGCGGCAGCGCATGTCGCGGCGAGCCCGGCCCGCGCACCTCGTACGCACACTCGCGCGCAAGCTCGAGCACCTCCCAGTGGAGGAGGAAGAACCCCGCCAGGCCGAGACGCGAGATGAGCCCGAGCTCCTCGTCGAGTCGCTGCCGCGCGGCGCGCCTGTGGCCGTTCGCGTCGGCGTACCGGTCTCGGAACCGCTGCTCGCAGAGCTCGCGCAGCTGCACGTCTGCCGGATCCGCGCCGTCGGCGAAGTCGGGGTAGCGGTAGCCGAGCTCGCACGTGAGGTCGAAGCTGCACCGGTCCGCGATCTCGCGCGTCCTCGCCGCCGCGTCGCGCGGAAGCCGCTCCTCCATCTCGGCGGGCGGCCGAAGCACGGCCTCGTGGTTGCCGCGCCGCTCCCGCTCGCAGCCGTCGAGCGACGTCCGGTTGCGGATCGCGACGAGCGTGTCCTGGAGCCGCACGCGGCGGATGTCGTGGGCATGGACGTCGCCGGTTGCGACGGTGGGCACCCCGAGCGTCTCGGCGAGCTCCGTCAGCCGCTTGTTCCGCTGTGCGTCGCCGCGCTCGTACGGTCGCTGCAGCTCGACGTAGAAGGCGCCGGGGAAGGCACGCGCGAGGCGTGCGGCTGCATTCGCGTCGACCACGCCGAGGCCGCTGCGTGCGCATCCCGTCAGGCACACGAGCCCGGCGGCGTGCGCGCCGACGACCTCGAGCGTCGTCTCCGGCGGCTGGAGCTCCCGTTCGCGTCCCGGCGGCCGCGTTCCCGCGTGCGCGTCGGTCAGGATCCGGCAGAGGTTCGCGTAGCCCTGCTGGCTCTCGCAGAGGAGGGTGACGTGCGCGCCGCCTGCAAGCGTCACCTCGGCACCCGAGATCGGACGCACCCCGAGGTGCTTGCACGCATGGGCGAACTCGAGCGAGCCGTAGACGCCGTCGTGGTCGGTCAGCGCGATCGCGTCGTAGCCGAGCTCCGCCGCGCGGGCCGCGAGCTCCTCCGGCAGCGAGGCGCCGTCGAGGAACGAGTAGGCCGAGTGCGTGTGCAGCTCGACGTACGCCATACGAACGTGTGTTCTATCAGACGCCTGCCGGCGCCCACGGCTCGTGAGGCTCCCGGCGGGCGGAAATGGGTGACGCCCCCGATGGCCGGGGCGCGCTGCGCGCGCGATCGTTCGCACCGAGCATGACCGCACCGGAACCGACCTCGGAGCACGTCGTCGTCGGCGTCGACGGCTCCGCCGGAAGCGTGGAGGCCTCTCGTCGGGCCACGGCCGCGCGCACCGGCCGGCACGCAGGCAGGGAGGTCGGACGGCCGCGGTCGCCCGGCGGTGTCACAGCTCGCCGTCGCCGGCGTCTGCCCGCGGACGGGCAGGCGCTCGTCGGAGACGTCGCCGGGATTGCTCACGCGGGCGCCGCGCCCGGTGCTCATCGCCCACCCACCCAGGGCGAAGGTGCCTCCCCGAGCGGGGCCCGCAGTCGCGGGGGATCTCGAGCAGCGCTCCGGCCTCCACTCCGGACGCAGGAGGCGGTCGGAGCGCTGCTCGACGCGACGCCGACGTGACCGCAATCGGTCACGCACGCTGGCTGAACCAGGAGCCGCTCTCCCCGTCGCGGTAGACGACGACGTTCTCGCCCGTCTCGAGGACGACGTCGAAGTAGCGGCGATCGACCGGCTCGTCCGTCCACCAGCGGTCGACGATCCGCCACTCCTCGCGCAGCGTCGCCACCTCCTGGCGGTTGATCCGGCGCGGCGTGCCGTCGGCATGGCCCTCGACGAGCACCGGCCGGGGGGCGTTCAGTCGTCGCGCGGAACGAGCAGTGCGCGCGCCTCCGGGATGCGAGACCACGGCGCCACCTCCACGACCGTCGATACGCCGCCTGCGCCCACGGCAGCCCGCACCTGGCGCAGACCCTCCTTCAGCCGCCCCTGGAGCACCTCGCCCTCCGCGCGCACGAGCTCGAGCTGCTCGCCCGTGCTCTCCGCGAGCGCGGCGACCTCGAGCCGCAGCTTCATCACCGGCGCCGGGAGCTCGGCGAGCTTCGGGGCGAGCGCCGCCCGCAGGCGGGCGGGATCGGCGGTCGGCTCGCGGAGGGTGACCGTCCGACGCCACGAGGCGCCGCCGGCAAGCCGCGCCCAGAGGGCGAGCTTGCGCGGCGGCCGCCCCGCGCGGTCCGGGCGGGCGAGCAGGCGGTCGACGAGCACCCCGAGCCCTCGCCGTAGCGTCAGCTCTTGGCCGACTGCTTCCGGGAACTCGAGCGTCTCGTGCAGCGGCTCCGCCGGCCGTCTCGGCGCGACCCTGCCGTCCCGCTCGCCTCTCGCCAGGCTCCAGGCGCGCCGTCCGTCCGGCCCCAACCGTTCGGCGACGGCGCTCCCCGGGAGCCCGGCAAGCTGTCCGATCGTCCGTACCCCCAGCTCCTCGAGCTCCTCGTAGCGCTCGCGCTCGAGCGGAAGCAGCGAGAGCGGCAGCGGCGCGAGGAAGCGCCGGGTGCGGCCGTCGGAGACGATCAGCGCCTGTCCGGGGCGCGCGACGCTCGCCGCCGCCAGCGCGGCGAAGCGGCGCTCGGCAGCACCCGCGCGCGCCTCCCACACCGGACCGACTGCCTTCAGCGCGCGTTTGAGCGCGGGCTCGAGGCCGCCGTAGAGCCGCTCCACGCCGCTCGTCTCGAAGTACGCCGTCCCCGCCTCCGCCGGCTCGACCGCGAAGCCCGCATCTTCGAGCCGCCGAAGCACCTCTTCCCACGCCTGCTCGGCGGTCGCCGGATCCTGCTCGACGAGCACGAGCTGTGGGCACGTCGCGAGCGCCTCGCCGAGGCGCATCCCCGGCCGGACGCCCTTCGCCTCCGCCGCGGCCGTCACCGAGCCGAGGAGCGGCTCGGTCCCCGGAAGCGGCGCGAGCGCCGCCGGCGCGGTCTCGAGGGCCGGCCGGAGCCGCAGCGCAGCCCGGAGGTCGAAGGCCGGGATGACGACTGCGGCGATCACGGGAACGTATGTTCTACACGAACACCTGTTCCCTTGTCAAGCCTTCGCGCCGCCGCCTCTCACCGCGCCGCTGCGCGGCAGGCGGCGCACACCCCTTCGCTTCGGCCGAAGAGATCCTTGCGCCGGATCGGCTCCAGGCAGCGGCGGCACCAGCGGCCGGCGTCGACCCTGCCCGAAGGTCGGAAGAAGGTGAAGAACGTCATGTCGATCCTTTCTCGTCGCGTCATCGCTACGCTCCGTAGCGTCTGTCGGCGACCGTAGCAGAAACGGGCCGGGTGAGCTACGCTACGTTTCGTTTTGGTTACCGACGCGGGGAACCAGGGCGCCGACACCGCCGTCCGCCGCTCGGCCCGGGCCGGCGGCACCGCCGGCCGGACGGAGAAGGCGATTCTCGACGCGACGCGCGAGCTCCTCGCGGAGCGCGGCGTCCACCACCTGACGGTCGAGGGCGTCGCGGCCCGCTCGGGCGTCGCGAAGACGACGATCTACCGCCGCTGGCGGTCGAAGGACGAGCTCGCGCTCGCGGTCCTCCTCGACATGGTCGCCCAGATCGTCGAGGTGCCCGACGCCGGCGACGTGCGCACCGAGTTGATCGGCTTCGTCGACGGCGCGGTGAGGATCCTCGGCACGACCCTGATGGGGCGCGTGATGCAAGGGCTCGCGTCCGACCTCGCGACCGACCCGCACCTCGGCCGCTCGTTCCGCGAGCGGATCGTCGCCTTTCGCGTCGCCGAGCTGCGGCGGGTGCTCGAGCGCGCGATCGCGCGCGGCGAGCTCCGCCCCGACGTGGACGTCGACCTCGTGCACGAGATGCTGTTCGGGCCGGTGTACTACCGCCTGCTGCTGAGCGGCGGGACGCTCGACGACGGCCTCGCGGCGCGCATCGTCGACGCGCTGCTGCCGGCGATCCGCGCCGACGGGCGCTAGCTAGTTCCGGAACGCGGGCTCGAACTGCGCGACCGTCTCGCGCACCCACTCGACGAGCTCGATCGGATGCCAGTCCGAGTCGAATCCGCCGCCGAACGAGACGCGGCATAGCGGAGCCTGCTCGAGCGCCACCTCGAGGTACGCGTGCGACGGGACGCGGAAGCGCGCGAGCTCGCCGTTCGGGGTGATCGGCCGGTCGAGGAAGTCCTGGCTCTCGATCAGCTCGCCCGCCGCGTCCTGCACGTTGAGCAGCAGGTCGAGTCGTTGCACCGACATCACCGCGACCGGCAGGAACCGGTGCTTGTTCATGTTGTTGATGTCATCGAGGATCGCGAGCGGGTGCAGCGCCGGCTGCTCCGGCCGGTGGTAGGGCTGCCGCGCCTCGATCTTCGCCACCCACTCCGGCGCAACGCCGCGGAGGGCCGCCGCGCTCTGCACCTCCCAGTCCTTCTCGCGCCGGACGACGGGGAAGCCGGTCCGTCGTCCGGGACGCATCCCGCCGGCGAGCACGAGCTGCCAGACGAGGTAGTCGAGCGTCGCCCGGAGGTTGCTCACCATGTCCCCGAACACGAGCGCCATCCGCTCGACCGGCGGCTCGTGCAGCACCTGCCAGCGCAGCGTGTGCCAGCCCGTCACAGGATCGAACTCGGAGTAGATGGAGTACGGCCCCGACGCGACGAACGTCTCGACGAGCTCGTCGTACGCCTGCCGATGCTCGTCGGCGCGGTCGAGCTTCGCGCGGACGCCGGACAGATCGGGCATTGGGCCGAGTCTAGAATCGCTCCCATCGAGCTCGCGTACGAGCAGCCGTTTCGCAGTGACGTCGAGTACTACGAGGGTCGCGCCGAAGGTATCGCGACGACCTCGGGCATCGCCGAGGACGCCGCCCGCCTCGAGCTCGCACGCCGGCACGGCTTCGAGAGCTGGGAGCGTCTCGTCGCCCACGTCGAGCATCTGCCGGAGACGCCGTTCGTGCGGGCGTATCAGGCCGTCGAGGACGGCGACCTGCACAGCCTCGAGCGCCTGCTCGACGACCACCCCGATCTCGTCCGCGTGCGCGGCACGAACGGCAACGACCTGCTCGGGATGGCAGACGGGATCGCGCTCGTCACCCTCCTGCTCGACCGCGGCGCGGACCCGAACCGTGGCAACGACTACGGGTGGACGAAGCTGCACCAAGCGGGCGACTCGAACCGGCGCGACCTCGCGCAGCTCCTCCTTGCCCGCGGCGCGCGCACGGACCTCTCAGCGCGCGGAGACGGCGGCACGCCGCTCGTCGTCGCGCTGTTCTGGGGTCACCGCGAGGTCGTGGACGTGCTGGGTGAGGAGCCTCGGAACCTGCGGGTCGCAGCGGGGATCGGCGACGTCGACCTGATCGACGAGCTCGCGGGCACCCCTGCCGCGGGCGCCCATCGCGCGTTCTACCGGCCCCACGGCGGCTTCCCGGCGTGGGAGCCGTCGGAGGATCCCCAGGAGGTGCTCGACGAGGCGCTCGTCTGGGCGGCGAAGGCCGGACGCGTCGAGGCGATCGAGCGGCTCGTCGCCCTCGGCGCGCGCGTCGACGCGGATCCCTACCGCGGCACCCCGCTCACGTGGGCGGCCGTCAACGGGCGCGTCGAGGCCGTGCGAACGCTCGTCGAGCTCGGCGCGGATCCCAATCGACGAGGCACGTTCGGCGGGCCGGACCACGGCGAAGGCATCACCGCACTCCACCCGGCGGCGCAGGCCGGACGGCGCGAGGCCGTCGAGCTGCTCCTCGAGCTCGGCGCAGATCCGACCGTCCGGGACGCGCTCCACGGCGGCGACGCCGCAGGATGGGCGCGCTTCGGCGGCCACGCCGGGCTCGCCGCGTTCCTCGAGCACCGCCGAGCTCACGGCGGGAGGGGCTCGTCCAGCTCGAGCAGCTCGCCGTAGAACGCTGCCGACGCTTCTGCGACGCGCTCCGCGATCGAGGCGAGCCACGCCGTCTCGCGGCGGTGCACGGCAGGCAGGAAGACGGCGCCGCTCCGGCTCACGTTGACGACGTACTCGGCCTCGAGGCGGCGCGCCGTCTCGCGCCACCGCCGGGGGCGCCCGGCCGCTTCGAGCGCGTGGCCGTCGTCGGTGAAGAGGTAGCGGCGCTCGCGCCTGCTCGCGCGGACGAGGACGGGCGCAGTGCCCCCGTACCGGAGGCCGGAGTCGAGCAGCGCCTCGCCGCGGTCTCCCCACGCGGTCGACACGGCGGCGAACGCCGCGCGGACGCCGCCCGGAGCGGCGTGCGCCTCGACCGCGCGTCTGAGCTCCGCCCACGATCGGCAGTGATGCTCGTTCGCGATCACCCACTGCGCGTCCGAGAGCTGGAAACGGCGCTTCGCGCGGTCACCGAGCGTCCGCGCCACGCGCTCGAGCGCATCGTGCTCGCCTCCGCGCCACGCGCGGACGAGATCCTTCGCCTGCTTGCGGTACCAGTCGAGGTCGGGCCCGACGGAACGCTCGTGGTCCATGACGGTTCCTCCTTCGTCAGCCGCCCGGACGTCCGCTTCTCACGGGCCGAAAGAGGTCGTCGCGCTCGAAGTGCTTCGAGGTGGGAACGTCCCTGCCCGCGGACCGGCGGCGCCCCCGCGCGCCACGCACGAGTCTACGCGACGTCACGCGAGGATCTCGGCCGCGGCGCCCACCATCCGCGAGAAGCGCGGAACGACGTCGAGCAGGTTCTCGCGCGCGCAGTACGCGATGTCGTCCTCGAGGCCCGGCGGCCCGTACGTGCGGGCGTTCAGCCCCTCGAGCGGCGACGCGAACGACCGCGCGAGCAGCTCCGCAGCGGCCGACGCGTCCGTCCGGTCGCCGCCGATGCGGGCGACGATCCGGCCGGCGCAGTACGCGTCGTCGAGCGCGAA
>Ga0070741_10004740_pt1 | contig 31404 bp, 23 predicted proteins | sample Coa_R1_4_FD_66440 | JGI IMG/M metagenome (GOLD analysis project Ga0070741, IMG submission 66440) | Surface soil microbial communities from Centralia Pennsylvania, which are recovering from an underground coalmine fire - Coalmine... | ecosystem: Environmental > Terrestrial > Soil > Unclassified ... | reverse complement strand
GGCCTGGGAAGAAGCCCGAAATCAGGCGGGCAGGACGGTCCACTGGCGTTTCACCACCCAGGACGCCCGGATCAAACTCAAGAAACTCTATCCCGTCGTTCTACCGTGAAGGACTACTAGAGCCAACATCGGCGAAACGCTGGATACCCTGGAAGATATTGCAGGCGCATCTTTCGCAGGCGAGTACCAGGACCGGATAGAATACATTCCCTTCTAAACAGGTCGTCACTCGAAACTATTTCCCCTCATCCGGATGCGTCAAAAGCGCGATTCCTCCAATGATCGCTATCTCTTGACAGGAAGGAGATACCTTCCCGCGATGCCCAGGCCCGCTGCGCACCCCTCCCTTACTCCAGACGAACGCCTGGAGGCTCCCACAGAGACTCCCCGCGCTGCGCCCGCCAGGGGAGTGACGGCGCGGGCCGTCGGGCTGTCTCTGCTGTTGATACTGGGAATGTGCTGGTGGATCGCCTACTCGGAAGTGCGGACGACCATGACCGAGATCACCTGCACTTCGCTGCCCATCGGTGTGGTCTTCGCGCTGTTCGTCGTCTGCGCCCTCAACGCGCTGGTGAAGCGACGCTGGACGACGCGCGCCTTTGCGCCCGGCGAACTGGCGACCGTCTATATCCTTGTCGCCGTCGGCTCCTCGGTGGCGGGCATCGGCATGGTCGGCTTTATGACCCCGGCCCTCGCCAATCCGCTCTGGTACACGAATCAGAAGTGGGAGCCGTTCGCGGAGGCCGTGCCGCGCTGGTGGGCGCCGCGCGATCCGGAGGCCCTTCGCGCCTACTATCTGGGCAACAGCACCCTCTACACCGCGAGGCATCTGCGCGCCTGGCTGCCGCCGATTCTGGTCTGGTGCGGGTTTCTGCTGCTCCTGCTGCTGATGACTCTCTGCTTTACGGCCCTCCTGCGCAAACAGTGGATCGAGCGCGAACGGCTCGCCTTCCCCATCACCTACGTGCCGATGGCGATGGTCTATACGCCCGGCGGGTTGGGAGAACTGTTCCGCAGCCGCGCCCTGCTGGTCGGGTTCTTCATTCCCGTCGTCCTGCAGACCGTCAACAGCCTGAACTGGCTCTTCCCCAGCCTGCCCTTCATCCCGCTCAAGCCTACGGTGAACGGCCCGCTCGACCTCGGCCCGCTCTTCACCAGCCCGCCCTGGAACGCCCTCGGCTACTTTCCTCTGGCGTTCCATCCCAACACCATCGGCCTCTCCTACCTGCTGGAGACCGACGTCTCGTTCAGCTGCTGGTTCTTCCACCTTCTGCGCAAAGGCACGGAGGTCTGGAGCGCGGCGGCGGGGTATCGTGCGGGAGGAGCGAGCAGCGCCAGCGCGCGGATGCCCTATAACAAGGAGCAGGGCGTCGGAGCCTGGCTCTGCCTGGCCGTGTTGACCGTCTGGATGGCGCGGAAGCACCTCGCAAGCGTCTGGAGGCAGGCGATAGGCAGAGGGAAAACACCTGACGATCCCGGAGAAGCGATGACCGCTCGCCTGGCCGTTTTCGGAATGCTGGCGAGTTTTGGGGGAGCCGTAGCGTTTGCCTGGTGGGGCGGGCTGCCTCTGTCATCGTCGCTGCTCTTGTTTCTCTTTTTCGCGGCCTTCATGCTGGCCCTGACACGCATTCGCGCCGAAGTCGGGACGGCCTGGCACTTCGGCCCCTCGATCCCTGCCTCGGAGATGGTCGTCCGCGTGGTAGGGCCGATGAATCTGAGCCTTCCGGCCCTGAGCGTCCTGGCGTACCATACCTGGTACAACCTGGACTATCGCTCCTTCACCACGCCGCATTTCATCGAAGGCTATCGGATCGCCGAGCAGGGCCGCCTTCGCAACCGGCAACTGACGGGAGCCATCGTCATGGCGGTGGTCTTCGGACTGTTCTGCGCGGCCTGGTCGCTGCTGCATCTCTACTATGTCTATGGCGCGAGTACCGCGCATGTCAATGCCTATCGCATCAACATGGGCCAGAGGCCGTATCAGATCGCGAAAGGACATCTGGCGGAGACGAGCCTCGGCACGGACACCTACGGCCTGTCCGCCGTCGGCGTCGGCGCGGCCCTTACGCTCCTGCTGAACATCGCCCGCGCCCGGTTCGTGGGCTGGCCCTTCCACCCGGCAGGTTACGCCATCGCCAACACCTACATCACCGACCTGCTCTGGTTCCCCTTCTTCCTGGGCTGGCTGGCGAAGGGACTGACCCTGCGCTACGGCGGCCTGCGCGCCTACAAGCAGGCATTGCCCTTCTTCATCGGGCTGATCCTCGGCGATTACGTCATCGCCAGCCTGTGGACTCTTGTCGGGATCGCCCTCGGCGTGGATATGTATCGCTGCTTTCCCAACTAAGTCCAAAAACAGGAGCGCAGACTTTTCTCACCCACGAAATCGGGACAACTTCCTGCGGTTCCTACTTCTTAGGAGAGGCTGACCGCCTTCTCCGACGATGGTGCAAGAATTCGCTCTATCTCTCTGATCTCGTGTATCCGCACCTGATTGCGGCTGTCTCCGTCCATCCAGGTGGCGTCTATTTTGTCCAGTAGTTCCTCTGCGGACCAGCCCAGAGGTTCGTTGTATGTGTACTCGTAGCGGGTCAAATCCCACCACAGTTCCGTGTTCCGCAACAGCGATTCCCAGGCGTAGGGATCGTCCAGCATCGCCTGCGTGATAGCAAGCGGTGACTCCGCTTCCACCACACGGAAGCTGCTTTCGTCCACCCCATCCTGGCAGACAGAGGTTATCAAGAAGAGCGCCATCATCTTCGCTCCTTCGTTTTCAGGGGACATTCTTCGCGCACTCCCCGCATATGTAGTCCAAAGCACCAAGCAGGCCAGGTAGGTCTTCGATGCCGTACAGAGTGGTTTCGTAGGCTTCATTCGTCCGAGTCAGTTTGTAAAAACGCCAGCCCTGCCCGTTGCTCACGATACCATAAATATCTATATCTAAGCCACGCTGCCGATTGTTCCACTGGCAGGCGTACATTTCCGCCAGACACTGGATGCGGCCCTTCTCGAAGTCGTCGCGTTTGGCTTCCGTCACACACAGTAACGGGGTCGCCAGATAAGCGCGATAAGGCGCGATGAGATAGTCGGCAATTCCTGTCAGAGTATCCGTCTCCAACGCTTCCGCCTTCCATATCTTCAGTTTCGGATGGTCGGGAACGACTTCGGCAAACAGAGCGTCTATCAGCAGCGTCTTGGCCTGCTCCGAATTTTCCAGTTCAAAAACGTTCAGTCGCCGTAGATCTTCCTTGAGAAAGTCGCTCTGCGGGCGTGGGGGCGCGTTCAATTGCCAGCGCGTAAAGGTATCTCGCCCAATCAGTTGCATGGCCTCTTCCAGCTTGATTGCCGCGTAGTTGCGCTTGGATTTTGGCCTCCGAGTCATAGGATTTGCTCCTTGCCATAGGTCCTCTTTGGCTTTCTCTTCGTGCCTCCTTCGGCTGATTCCTGCTTCCCGCCACTGCTAGCCTCTGAAGGGATAAAACCTGAATTTTTGCCTCCCGACCTGCCAATAATATGGGGTAGAGAGCGTGTCCTGCACCAGCGGGGAGCAGAAAACTTCCGCAGCGCATTTCCCTGCCGACTGTACGGCAAGCGCCCTCTGCTTCCTCTGGAACCTGCCTCCATCATAAGCATTGATTTTTGAAGCCAACAACGGCGCGCAGACCTTCGTATGCCGTCGGCGGCGCACCACAGGGAGAACATCATGGCGCGGCCTGTGCCGTTCGGAAACCGATGTCTGGGAGAGGGCCATCCGGCGCTGATCGTCGCGGAGGCGGGCATCAACCACAATGGCGATCTCGCGACCGCTAAAGAGCTGATTCGCGCGGCGGCGGACTGCGGCGCGGACGCCATCAAGTTCCAGTCGTTCCGGGCGGAGGAGTTCGTCGGCGCGGGGCAGGAGGTCGCCTACGAGTCGGGCGGCAAGGTCGTGCGGGAGAGTATGCAGGCGATGTTCCGCCGCTACGAGATGCCCTATGAGGCGCTGGCGGAACTGGCCGCGTGCGCGCGGCAGGCGGGCCTCCTCTTCTTCTCCAGCCCGGCAGACGCCCATGCGCTGCGCATTCTGGCCGATCTGGGAGTCCCCGCCATCAAAGTCGGGTCGGATGACCTGACGAACCTGCCTCTGCTCAAAACCTTCGCGGCGGCGGGCCTGCCGATGGTGATCGCGACGGGCATGGCGCGGCTCGGCGAGGTAGAAGAAGCCGTCGAGACGATCCGCGCCGCCGGAAACGAACACCTGGTCATTCTCCACTGCGTTTCGCTCTACCCGACACCGCCGGAAGAGGCGCATCTGCGGCGCATGGAGACGCTGCGTAATGCCTTCGATGTGCCGGTCGGATTCTCGGATCATACGCAGGGCATCGCGGCGGCACTCGGGGCGGCGGCGTTGGGAGCGTGCTGTATCGAGAAACACTTTACCCTGGACACGAACCAGCCGGGGCCGGATCATCGCTTCTCCGCCGACCCCGCCACCTTCCGGCAACTCGTGCAGGGCATCCGCCAAGTCGAAGCGGCTCTGGGCCGTTCCGTCTTCTCCCTCAGCGCCGACGAGCGGCAGATGCGCCGGGACTGTCATCGCAGCATCGTCGCGCGCGTACCGGTGGCGGCCGGCACACGCCTGACGCCCGAACTCCTGACTCTGAAGCGGCCCGGAACCGGCCTGCCGCCCCGCGAATGGGACAACGTCGTGGGGCGCGTCACCTGTGTCGCACTGGCTGCCGACCAGCCTATCACCTGGGAGTGTCTTTGAATGTCCGTTCTCCTGTTTCGCCTGGACGCCAACGCAAGTATCGGATACGGCCATCTCGCCCGCAACGCACGGCTGGCGCGGGAACTGGCGCAGCGCGGCCATACGGTCTGGTTCGCCTCGCGCGACCGCATTGACCGGACGCACTGGTTCGATTCGGACTGGCGCTTCATGCCCCTGGAAGGCGGTCACGACTTCTATCTCCTGACGGAGAAGCTGACCCCGGACGCGCTTATCTGCGACATGCCCTCCTACAACGGCGTCACTCTGGCCTTCCTGCGGGCGCAGTTTCCGCTCGTCGTCTTCGACGATTTTCAGGCCCGACCGCTGCCTGCCGATCTGCTCATCAATACCCAGATGGTCTGGCAGGATAGACCCGCCGACGCCCGGCAGAAAGTCCTCGGCGGCCCGCGTTATGCGCTCATCGCGGAATGTGCGGAGGAGGCGACGCCTGCCGTTCCTCAGCAGGACATCGTGCTGACGCTGGGCGGAAGCGACCCGCACAACCTGACGCTGCGCGCGCTCGCCTGGCTGCGCGACGTGCCGCCGCCCTTGACCCTAACGGTCGTGGTGGGACCGGGGTATCGCCACGAGACAGATCTTTGCGCCGCGCTGGAAGCCTACCCCCATCCCGTTGCACTCTGTCGCAACGTCGCGCAGATGGCTCCGATGCTCGCCGCGCATCGGCTCGCGGTGACGGCTGTCGGCGTCACGCTGTATGAGCTGGCGGCGCTCGGCGTTCCGGCCATTGCCCTCGTGGAAGAGGAACGCCATGCGCCGCTTGCCGCCGCCCTGGAGGATGCCGGAACGCTCCGCGCGCTCTCCCTCGATGCAGCGGAGGCCGGACATCTGGCCTCCGAAGTGGGCCGTCTCCTCCAGGACTCCACCCGACGAGACGCGATGGCGCGCGCAGGCCGCGCGCTGCTGGATGGCAAGGGGCCGCAGCGCGTCGCCGATGCCATCGCGAACCTGATCGCCGAACGCACGCGGCGCTTCGCATGAAGAGGACGGAACACGGTATGCCGACGGAGATTCAAGCTGCCATCCGCCTGCGCCCCGCGACCCCGGAAGATGCGGAGCGGCTGTTCGCCTGGCGCAATCTGCCGGAGATCGTCGCGCTCGGCACGACGCAGAGAAGCGTGACCTGGGAGGAACACCGCGCCTGGTTTGCCCGAACGCTACAGGGCGACTGCCGCCTGCTCTTCTTCATTCTCCACGACGAGCAGCCGATAGGCCAGGTGCGTTTCGACCGGGAGGACACGGATTCGTGCCAGGTCTCCCTCTATCTGCTGCCGGAACATACCGGGCATGGATGGGGCGTGATCGCGCTGCGGCAGGCGTGCGCCGAGGCGTTCCGGCAGTGGACTGTCCACAAAGTCATCGCGCTCATCCGGGAAGAGAACGCGCGTAGTCTGTCCGCCTTTCGCAAAGCCGGGTTTTTGCCTCTGGAAGCGCCCGACTTCGAGGTTCCGGCGGGGCATCGCGTGGTGTATCTAACCCCCCGTCCCCCTTCCCTGGCCGCTCGCAAGCTCACTAGGGAAGGGGGTGATGAGAACGGGTACGCTCTATTGGAGTCTGCCCCTCCCATAGGCGGGAAGAAAGACCAGATACAAGAGCGAAGACTACCGACACCCCCTTCCCTGCGAAGCGAATTAGGGAAGGGGGACGGGGGGTTAGGTCAAATCGCCTACTACACCGAGCGCCTGGAACGCTACGGCCTGGATCATCGCGCGCTGGACTGGGGCAGCCGCGCCTCGCAGGAACGCCGTTTCGCGATTCTTGCGGAAATCGGGCCGCTTCACAACGCTTCTCTCCTGGATATTGGGTGCGGATTAGCCGATTATTATGCTTACCTGACGCAGCGAGGCGTTCCGGTGCGCTATACGGGCATGGACATCACCCCTGCCATGATCGCTGCCGCCACGAAGCGGTTTCCAGAGCAACGCTTTGTGGTACGCGATATACTGGCCGACGCCGGGAAGAGGCCGGAGGAATTGGAGCGGGCCGACTATGTCAGCGCCAGCGGCCTGTTCACCTTCACGAACGAACGGTTCTTGCAGGAAGCGGTGCGCGTCATGTTCGCCTACTGCCGCAAGGCGCTGGCGTTCAATGCGCTGAGCGCGTTCGCGCCGCAGCAGGAACCGGGCGAGTTCTATGCCGATCCACTGGAGACCGTGCGCTTCTGCCGCACGCTGACGCCCTGGATCGTGCTGCGGCACGACTATCTGCCGCACGATTTTACCGTCACTCTCTACCGGGAGCCGCCACAGGCATGATCGTCTCCATCCACCAACCGGCGTATCTGCCCTGGCTCGGCTATTTCCATCGGATCGCCGCCAGCGACCTGCATATCGTGCTGGACAGCGTGCAGTTCGAGAAAAACAGCTTTACCAACCGGAACAGAGTCCGCACGGCGAACGGCTGGTGCTGGCTGACCGTTCCCGTCAGGACGAGCGGGCTGTTCGGCGCGCTGGCGATTGATCGCGTCGAGATAGAGACGCGCGCCGACTGGCAGAGGAAGCACTGGCAGACGCTCCGGCAGAACTACGGCAGAGCGCCCTATTTTGCGGCGCACGCGCCCTTTTTCGAGGAACTGTATGCGTGCCGGTGGACACGCCTGGCCGATCTCTGCCAGGCGATGACCGGCTATCTCCTGCAAGCGTTCGGCATTGCGACTCCCCTGCGCTACAGTTCGCAGATGGAGTCCGGCGGCGCGAAGGACGAACTGATTCTGAACCTCTGTCGAGAGGCGGGCGCAACGACCTATCTTTCGGGGGCGTTGGGACGGAACTACCTGCGGGAGCGGCTGTTTCGAGAGGCGGGCATCGAAGTGGTCTATCAGGACTATGCGCATCCGGTCTATCCGCAGACGACCGCGCCGTTCCTGCCCTATATGGCCGCCATTGATCTGTTGTTTCACTGCGGGCCGCGCAGCCTGGAGATACTGCGGAACGAGCCGCGAACGCTCGTCACCGCCTGACCGTTTTGCTCTTTTGCGCTGGAACAGGGAGGAAGAAGGCGCAGGAGAGACATCCACTCAGGAGTTCTATTCATGGAGGAGACTCTGACTGAAACCGGCATCGTCGCCGTGGTGTTGGCGCGGATGCGCTCCCGGCGGCTGCCGGGCAAACCCTTGCTCCCGCTGGGAGAAGCCCCGGTACTGGAGCAGGTGACGCGCCGGGTACGCGCGTCTCGTTTTGGCAAGAATCTGGTCGTCGCGACCTCGAACGAACCATCGGATGCGCCGCTGCGCGACTTCTGCGCCGCGCGCGACCTCTACTGCTTTGCGGGCAGCGCGGACAACGTTCTGGAACGCATGATCCAGGCCGCGCGCATGTTCGAGGCGAATCTGGTGATCCGATGCACGCTCAACAACGTGCTGCTCGACCCGCAGATGCTCGAGGCGTGCGTGGTCTATGCGCGCCGGAGCGGCATGGACTATGTGACGGTCGGCCGCCTGCCGGTCGGGGCCGCTGTCGAAGCGATGCCCCTGCGCACGCTCAACCGCCTTGCCGCCTACCCGTTCGATGCGCCTATCCAAGACTTTCGGGCGGCACTCTGCGCGCACGCAGAGGCGTTCGATCCGGCGGTGCTGCCCTCGCCGCCCCGCCTGTGCCGACCCGATCTGAGTCTGGCGCTGGAGACGGAGGCGGACTACCGGTTCCTGAGCCGCCTCTATGCCGAGGTTCCAGCGCGTGCCAACGGGCTGATTCATCTTGAGGACGCCATCGCTTATGCCGGGAAGACGCAGGACGAGGCGTCTCCTCTCCGCTTCGCGGCATGACCTGTCGCGTTGTCTGAACCCTGATTCGTCGGATTAGGGAATGGACTGTGATTAGATCAGGGCGCAATCATAGTCTGTCCTTTAATCCCATAAATCAAGGTTCAGACAACACGACAGGACGGCTTTGAGGAAAAATGAGCCGACGCATCCTGTTTTTCAGCCCCTATCTCCCCTGGATCCCGCACACGCTCTGGGAGGCGACGCTGGCCTACGCGCTCGGCGAACGCGGCCACACGGTTCAGTTCGTCACCTGCCAGGGGCTTCCGAACTGCGGCGTCAACCCGCTGCGGCTCTATCAGTCCGAAGACCGGTGCCGGCAGTGCCGCACCCTGGCGGGCGAGATGCTGCCCAACGCCGGACATCGCCTCGAGCCGATGCAAGCGTACCTGCGTCCCGAAGAGCCGGCGGCGATTGCGAAGTGGACGGAGAGCCTGCCCGTTGAGGCGCTGCGCGGGGCGGAGTACGCGGGCCTGCCGCTCGGCGCGTGGGCCTGGCCGGAGATGCTGAACTACTGGCACAGCCCGGAGCCGGACCTGACGCGCCCGGAGGTAGCGCAGACCTACCGGGATTTCCTGATGGGAGCGGCGACGGCCGCGGTCTGCCTGCCCCGCGCTTTCGACGCGCATCGTCCCGACATCCTGGTGACGCTGAACGGCGCGTTCTTCCTGCATCGCGTCGCCGTCGAACTGGCCTTAGCGCGCGGCCTGCGCGTCATCACGCATGAGCGCGGCCTGCTCGACAACACGCTGACGCTGAACGCGAACGCGGGCATCTGGGATCAGGGGCGATTCGACCGGATATGGAGCGCGTGGAAGGAGACGCCGCTGACGGTCGAGGCGCTGCGGGCGGTCGAGCGGCTGCTGAGCCAACGGCGTCGCGGGCAGAATATGGGCTGGTGGGCGTTCAGTCCGTCGGCGCAGGACTTGAAGCAGGTGCGCGCCGCCGCGAATCTGCCCGACCAGCCGATGGCGCTGCTCTGCACGAGTTCCGAATGCGAGGCTTCGATGGCGAGTCGCAGAGCGCCCGTAAGCCAGCAGGAGTGGATCGAGGCGACCGTCGCCTGGTTCGCGGCGCACCCGGAAAACACGCTGGTCATCCGCGTCCATCCGCATGAAGCGGAATACGCGAAGGTGGACGACCGGATGCTGCGCCGCTATCGCGCACTCAAAGCTGCCGCGCCGCCGAACGTGCGCCTCATTCTGCCGGAGGAGAAGGTCAGCACCTACTCGCTCATGGACATGGCGACGGCCGGCCTGACCTACGGCTCGACGACGGGCCTGGAGATGGCCTGCCAGGGACTTCCGCTGGTTCATGCGGGCGTCGGCTTCTACAAGGGCTGCGGCTTCACACGGGAGGTAGACTCGGTCGCGGACATCCCGCGCCTTCTGGCCGAAGTCCTGGCCGCGCCGCGCTCGCTGGAGACGCAGAGGCTGGCCTATCGTTTCGCCTACCACTACTTTATCGGGCAGAGCGTGCCTTTCCGCAAAGTCGCTGTGGCCGAGGATTTCGTGCAGGCCGAGATCGCCTATGAGAGTACGGCGGAACTCGCGCCCGGACGGGACAGAGAGCTAGACCGGATGGTGAGCTACATTCTCGGTGAAGCGGAACTCTATCCGCCGCCCTCTCCCCTGCACGCGCTGCAAAGCCAGGACGCCGAGAATCGCTTCTTCGCCGAGCAGCGTGTCGCCGGGCTGCTGGAAGCTGCCCGCCACAACCCCGAACGCACCGATCTGCTGGTACACGCCGCCTCCCTCCTGCGCGACATCGGCCTCGTCTCCGACGCTATCGCCGTCTACAACGCCGCCCTGCAACGCGATCCCGCTGCCCCGGACGCCTGGGAAGGTCTGGTCGCCGCTCAGAGTGCATGGCGCTGAAATACCCTTCTGGCCTCTCCCTCCCCGCACCCTGCTCCTTCAAACTTTTCGTGTGGCGGGCCGGAGGCGTCCGGCGGCTCTTTCATGGCTTCTTTGTGTCTGCCTTCTTCTCCGCGCCCGCTTTGCCTGCGTCCGTGAGCAGTTCCGCGTGAATCTGGATCGGATTGTTGCCGAGCGTTCCGGCAAAGCTCTGCGAGGTTCCGCTGAGGCGGAGCAGTTTGCCGGTGACCGCATCCAGATTGCCGACGCCTTCAAAATGCAGCCGGGCCGCCGTTTTATCGCTGCCGGTCGTTTCGGTCGTCGCCTTGATCTTGAGCGTCTTGACGTTCTCGATGGTCTCCGTGCCGAGCAGGGTGGCCGTCCCATTCATCTGATAGGTTCCGAGCTTGGGATTCTTCGGCGTAAGGGCGATCTTCCAGGTATCGCCGATCTTGACGGGGCCGGGTGGATAGAAGGCCACCGCCGTCTGCGAAAACATCGTTTCGCCGCCGCTCGCCCCGACCACCAGGGGATTGCCTCCCTCTATCTTGCCTTCCAGGACACGGCCCAGAGGATCGCGTGTCTGCGTGATCCGCCGGGGCATCTGCGCGGAGTCGTCCTCCTCCTGATCGCCGATCTTGGCGTAGGCTTCCTCGAAGCCGCTCTCCAGAACCGCCGCGCCGTCGGGCTTGACCGCTTTCGTCGTCTCCTTCAGGATCATTCGGATGAAAAGGGGTTTCTCCTTTCCGTCCTGGGCGTCCTTGAATTTGGTCTCGATGATCCAGCGATAGCGGTTGACCTCCCCGGCTTTGTAGGCGATGCGTACCGAATACTCCTGATTGTCGGCGGCCTGCGCCGCCACGGCCGGAGCGCACGATGTCGCAACACCTGCGGACAGGCAGGCGGCGAGGCAGAGGAGGCTGAGCGCCGCCTTCGGTTCGAGGCGATGAGTGCGTGGTAGGCGTGCGATGTTCATGGATTCTCCTTTAGTTCAGGATGATGCGGACAGAGAGGACTCGGCGCGGGCCGCAACTGTCTCCGGCGGCTTCGCGGTCTCCCCCGGCGCAGTGTAAGTCCCGGTCAGCCAGTCCTCCCACCGGTCGAAGCGGGGCGCGCCGCCCGCCAGCAGGCGTTCCAGCAGGCGCGTCGCAGAGCCGCCCGTGTAGTCGCGCCCGGCGAAATTCGCATCCCCCAGCAGGACGACGGCCTTGCCCGCCGCCTGCGCCTCGACGGCCAGTTCCAGGTTGGCGAGGTTGCCATGCCCGAACGCGACCGGCGTCACGAGGATAGTTCCGGCGCGGGCCATCAATGCGGCGCAGGCGGCGCGGGCAGCGGGGCCGATGGCGGAAAACGGCGCTTCCAGCGCGGCCTCGATGCCGAGGGCTTCCGCCGCCTCCTGGTCGCTGTCGAGCCGATTGAGGACGCCCGCCGAGACGCGGAAGCCGCTGCGAACGAGCGCGCCCATCACGCCGACGCCCGATCCGCCGCCGCAGACGACATGGATGCGCGGCGCTTCCGGCAGCGCGCCCTCGTCGCGGGCCGGATGCAGGCTCAGCACCATCGGCCTGCCGGTGACAGGGTTGCGCCCGATATGCGCGTGGGCGTCGTAGGCGGCGCGGAGATGAGCGGGCGTGAGAACGGTTTCGGGGCGGCCTTCGGCGATGAGGCGGCCCGCGCAGAGCAGGATCAGCCGGTCGCAGAACTCGGCGGCCTGGTCGAGGTCGTGGAGCGCAGCCAGCGCGCCGACGCCCCGCTCCCGCGTGAGGCGCAGCGTCAGGGCCAGCAGTTCGACCTGGTGGGTCACGTCGAGATGAGCGGTCGGCTCGTCGAGGAGGAGCAGCGGCGTCTGCTGGGCCAGGGCGCGGGCGAGCAGGACGCGCCGATGCTCGCCGCCGGAAAGCTGGGTGATGGGCCGGTCGGCCAGGTGGAGAATGTCGGCGTCGGCCAGGGCGCGAGCGACCAGAGCGTAGTCTTCCGGGGTGTCCCCCTGGTGGCGGGCGCGGTGCGGATAGCGGCCCATCAGCACGATGTCGCGCACGGTGAAGTCGAAGGCGGCAGGCTCTTCCTGCGGCACGAAGGCCATGCGCCGCGCCACGTCCAGCGCAGACCAGTGCGCCAGTGGCCGGCCGTCCAGCGTGACCGTGCCGCTTCGGGGCCGGAGCGTGCGCGAGAGGACGCGCAGCAGCGTGGACTTGCCGCAGCCGTTGGGGCCGATGAGACCGACGAACTCGCCCGTCTCGCAAGCCACCCCGACGGCCTCAAGAACATTCTGCGCGCCGTAGCCTGCGACGATCTCCTGCGCTTCCAGTCGCATAATGGGGCTATTATACCTCAGAGAGGAGACGGCGAGAAAATCGGCGCGCGGAATGCGCCCGGCTTTTCGCCGCAACCAATAAGTCGGGGCGAGGCAACAATCCCCCCGAAAGTCGCCTCGCCCCTTATGGCCTTCACGGACATGTGCAGTCTCCCTGATCTACACAGGAAGCCCGGAAGGTATCGGCTACGCCGGACGCCCCCCGCGTCGGTGTAGCACGTCGGAAAAATCGAGTGGTGGTGCGGTCTGGAAGAGAGGCTGCCGTACCGGCAAAATCGCCTTCCAACCATTTAGACGGCGCGACCGCTCTGTATGTTCGGACTAGACATGTAAATTTTTACTAGACTCATGCGCCGTAAAAAAAACGCCTCTCATGGCGCCCCGAACCAGATAGGTGGGCTGCGGCGCGGAAATCCGGTCGCGCATGGGCCGGGCCTGAGAACCGGCCCGACGCCTCTGCCCACTATTATAACAGTGTCAGCGCGGTTTGACAAGAGTCCGCGCAACATTTTTGCGGCATCGGCATGGATAGGCGGTCGTAGGGAGCGCGCAGGAAGCGCCGCGCAGAGCGGCGAATCGGCGCGTAGCGGGCAAAGGAAGGAGACCGGCATGAAACTCCGGAAAGCCATCGCCTCCGACCTGACGTTCCGCCCTCTCGCCGATACCATCCGCGATACGCTCGCCTGGGACGCCACACGCCCGCAGGGCACCGAACTGCGCGCCGGGCTGAAACCGGAAAAAGAGGCCGCGCTGCTGCAAGCCTGGCGCGACCGCGCCTGAGCCGCCAGAAGCCGTGCCGGGGTATACTGAATCCAATGCCCCCCTCCCTAACCCTCCCCCGGTTCTTGGGGGGAGGGTCAGGGAGGGGGGCCAACATCTATCGAAGAAGGAAGCGCGCATGAGTGTCTTGACGCAAGAGCAGCTGAGGCTGTACGAGGAACAGGGCTATCTTCTCGTTTCCGGGCTGATACCGCCGGAGGTCGCGGAGCAGGGCGAAGCCGCGCTCTGGAAGGCGCTCGGCGCAAAGCCGGACGATCCGGCGACCTGGGCCGGCCTGCCTTTTTCCGGCGGCTACTCCGCCCCGGAACTGACGGCCTGTTTCACCCCGGAATTTCGCGCCGCTGCCGCGCAGCTTGCCCAGGAAGATGTGGCGACCTTCCGCCCGCCGGAGCGCGTCTTCACCATCAACGTCTTTCCGCAGGAGGGCGAGTGGCAGCCGCACGGCCCGCATATTGACCATGCCATCAAGGAACACGGCCATAAGACGTTCCCACGCCCCTTCCGTGTCGCCTCCATCGTCTACCTCAACGATATTCTGCCGCACGGCGCGGGAACGATGGTCTGGCCCGGTTCGCACAGGAAGATCGAGGCGCTGGGAAAGAGCGATCCCGCGCGTTACGAGATGATGTGGGTCCTCAACAGCGGCATCGCGCAACTGGACATCGGAGAACCGGTCGAAATCCTGGGCCAGCGCGGCGACGTGCTGTTCTATCACTATCTCTGCGCGCACTCCGGCAGCAAGAATGTCACGGCTCGCCCGCGCCTTGCGCTGGCGACCAAATGGTAGAGGCGGCGGCAATGGCACACGCCGAGGAGCGAGAGCGCCGCCCGGAGACGAAGCCGCCGTGCCGCGTGGTGTGGCTGGGGCGACGGGACTACCAGGAAGCCTGGAAGCTGCAGAAGGAGATCGCAGGAGAACGCCTGGCCGGAGAGCTTCCAGACACGCTGCTGCTGCTGGAACACCCACCGACCATCACCCTGGGCCGCGCAGCAGACCGAACCCATCTTCGCGCGTCCGCCGCCGAACTGGAGCGCGCGGGCATCACGGTCGTGGAGAGCGACCGGGGCGGCGATGTCACCTATCACGGCCCCGGCCAGTTGGTCGGCTATCCGATTTTGAACCTGCGCGAGCCGCCGCACACGCCTGACCTGCACGCCTACCTGCGCGCCCTGGAAGAGACGCTGATCCGCGCTCTGGCGGTGTTCGGCGTGATCGCAGGCCGTTTCCCCGGCTATACCGGCGTCTGGACGCGGCTCGACACGCCCCACCCCGAAAAGATCGCCGCGATCGGCATCAAATCGAGCCGATGGATCACGCTGCACGGCTTCGCCCTGAACGTCTGTCCCGACCTCTCCCACTTCGACCGGATCGTTCCCTGCGGCATCCACGAGTACGGCGTCACCTCGCTCTCCCGCCTGCTGGATCGCCCTGTCGCGATGGCCGAAGTCCTGCCCAGCGTAGAGGCGGCATTCCTGGAGGTGTTCGGGTATGCACCCTCCTCCCCGTCTCTGCTTCTCCCTCTCTCGCGCCTTCCCCGGTAAGGAGAGTGCGTGCTACCCGACACGCAGCGAAGCGTGGGGACGCGCGGCGACGATCCCATGATAGGTACGAAGGCTGGCCCGGCAGGAAGGCTTACGGCGGATCGCCGAAATCCGGCACGTCCAGAAGTTCGCCCCCGCGCAGCGCCGACTCGTGCGCGATCAGGCCGGGAATGACGTAGCGGGCGGCCTCCCAGATGTTGTTGGGCGGCAGCGTTCCCTCGACACAGGCGGTCACGAAGTCGTCCACGAGGAACTGATGAGAGCCGCAGTGGCCGTTCGGCAGGCCGAGGAACTCTCTGGGCAGGCGCGCGACCGGATGCACCGACGAGACGGAAAGATGCGTGCCGCCCGAAGCCACGTTCGCCATCGCGCCCGAAATGTCCGCCGCCGGTATCTCCCCACAGTGGAGAAGGTCATTGAGGATTTCCGCCTGCTTCGCGTCTTTGGTCAGCCAGACCTGGCTGCCGTGCTGCTCCTCATAGCTGCCCTCGGTTCCGTGCAGGCTCATGCGTACCGTGCCGGGATGCCCGATGCGGCGGAACTCGTTGATGCGGCAGACGCTCCCATCCGACATCTTGAAGAGGGCCGATTCGTTGCTGAAGGGGTTGCAGTAGCGATTGAGGGCCGGGTCGAACAGGCCATCCTCGTCGGTATCCACAAAGCCCTGGCAGGAGACGTGGGTCATATGCGCCCCGGTCACGGAGACGATCAGGCTGGTCGAGTGCGTGGGATAGTGCATCGGCGGCGAACCGGCGCGCTGCCGCCACTCCGTGCCGAAACGCCACTGCGAGACCTCGTACAGTCCGTGATCGAAATCGTGATAGTACTCCGCCTCGCCGTAGACGATGCGCCCGAAATCGCCCCGGCGGAAGCGCTCGCGGCAGTAGAGCGCGCACGGGTAATAGTAGCTCGTCTCGCCGAGCATGTAGGTTTTGCCGGTCGCAAGAACGGTCTGGAAGAGGGCCGTCATCTCCTCCATCGAGATCGCGGAGGGAACCGCAGAATAGACGTGCTTGCCCGCGTGGAGCGCCTGGATCGCCTGCGGCGCATGGCGGTCGTTCTGCGTCATCAGGACGATAGCGTCTACATCGGTTGTGCAGAGATGATCCAGCGAGGGCGAGCGGTGCGCGATGCCGTGCTTTTGCAGGCTGGCTTCCAGCTTCTCCGCGTCGAGATCGCACAGCGCCAGCTCCTCGACCAGCGGGTGCGCCTTGAAGAGCGGGATGAAACTCTGCGCGAACGCCCCGACGCCCACGATGCCGACTTTGACCCCCATGTCAGCCCTCCTCTGACGTGCGCGCCTCTTCAAACGCAAGAAGGCGCTGCGCCGTGAATATATCGCTCATTCGGACGGCGAACGCCGGGTTTCCTTCCTGATTGCGTGCAGGAGCCTCGGCCACAGACGGTGTATCTATCGAACAGAGGATCTGCCCAACGGCACGATAGAGGAGGAGACTACGTGGCAGCGCAAAGCAAATCGCCGAACGAGAAACTGAATATCGGCGTCATCGGCGTCGCCCATCAGGGCGAGTACAATCTGTCGAACGTGCGGAGCGAGAACATCGTGGCGCTCTGCGACATAGACGACGATTTCCTGGCGGCGGCGGCCAAAGACCTGCCGGACGCCGCTACCTATAACGACTATCGCAAGATGCTGGAGCGCCGCGATCTGGATGCGGTCGTCGTCTCCACGGCGGATCATACGCACGCTCCAATCACCCTGGCCGCGCTGGAGTCGGGGCGGCACGTCTACTGCGAGAAGCCTCTGACGCACACCGTCAGTCTTGCGCGCCTGGTGGCGGAGACGGCCCGCAAGCGCCGGCGCGTCACGCAGATGGGAACGCAGATACACGCCAGCAGCAACTATCGGCGCGTCGTCGAGTTGATTCAGACCGGCGCGATAGGAACCGTGCGCGCGGTGCATGTCTGGGTCGGGAAAGTCCATACCGGCGCGACGCGCACCGTCGAAACGCCGCCGGTCCCGCCCACCGTACACTACGATCTCTGGCTGGGGCCGGTCGCCTATCGGCCCTACAGCCCGGCCTTCGTTCCCTATCACTGGCGCGGCTGGTGGGCGTTCGGTACGGGCGTGCTGGGCGACCTGGCCTGCCATCATATAGACCTCTCTCACTGGGCGCTGAACCTGCGCGCGCCGCAGACGGTCGAGGCGGAGGGGCCGCCGGTGGATGCGGAGACGACGCCGGAATGGATGATCGTCCGCTATACCTACCCGGCCCGCGAGAACCAGCCGCCCGTTGACCTGACCTGGTACAGTGGCGGGCCGCGCCCGCCCCAGTTCGCCGAGGGCAAGCTGCCGGAGTGGGGCGACGGCACGCTGTTCGTGGGCGACAAGGGAATGCTGCTCGCCAGCTACAGCAAATACGTTCTGCTGCCGGAGGAGGATTTCGCCGGTTTCCAGCCGCCCGCGCCGTATATCCCCGACTCCATCGGGCATCATGCCGAGTGGATCGAGGCGTGCAAGACGGGTGGGCCGACCACCTGCAACTTCGACTACGCGGGCGCGCTGACGGAGGCTGTGCTGCTCGGCAATGTCGCCTATCGGGTCGGGAAGAAGCTGGAGTGGGACCCCGTCCACCTGAAGGCGGTCAACTGCCCGGAGGCCGACCGGTATCTCTATCCCGATTACGATGTGCGCGGATAGCGGCGCGTTAGAACGTCACAAAGAAATCGGTGGACAGCGCGTTGTTGACAAACGTTGCGCGTTATGCTAAACTCTTCCTCGAAACGTCGTTGACGCCTGGAAAGAAGCGAGCATGGCTATCCTCGTTGATCCCGTGTCCATCGAGCCGATGCGCCGCACGGACCTAGATGCTGTCCACCGCATAGACAAACGCTGCTTCCCCACCCCCTGGCTGCCGAGCGCCTACCTGACGGAACTCTCCAACCGTTCCGCCTGCTACCTGGTGGCGCGTTTCGGGCTGGAGATCGTCGGCTTTGGGGGGCAGTGGGTCATCTCGGACGAGGCGCATATCACGACGCTTGCCGTAGACCCGATGCATCGCGGACGCAAGATCGGCGAGCGGCTGCTGCTGGCCCTGATGGAAGAGGCGATCTATCAGGGCGCTTCCCATGCCACGCTGGAGGTGCGGGAGAGCAACCGCGCGGCCCAGAGTCTCTACCGCAAGTACGGCTTCCGCAACGCCGCGCTCCGCAAAAACTACTATACCGACAACGGCGAAAACGCCATCGTCATGTGGGCCGACGACATCCACACGCTCTCCTATCAGCAGCGCCTCCGCGATCTCCGCCACGCCCTCTACGAAGCCTATCAGGACCGCCTGCGGTGAGTACCCGGCGAATGCATTCGCGGCTGGAAAAGCACAAAGTCCGCCTGCGCGGACTCAAGGCTCCCTCCCCTTGTGAAGGGGAGGGTTGGGGTGGGGTCTCTTCCCTCCCCTGTTCTTCCGCTTCCCGGTGCAAGCGCCGCCGCTTCGGAAGGGTCGCCAGAGCCGTCCCGAATCGTTGCGGAATCAGACAGCCTGTGCAGTAGGGGCGTAACAAGTTACGCCCTGGACCGGGGAGGGGGGCTTTTCACCGCACCGCTGGTTCTCCATTGCGGCGGCGCTTGTCCAGATACATAGCGGCATCCGAGCGGTAGAGCAGGCCCTGAAGGTCGCTGGCGTCGTCGGGATAGAGGGCGATGCCGACGCTGATACCCAGCTTCGGGAAGTTCGGTTCCCGCGCGATGAGATCGGCGCTGTACTGCGCGACGATCTGCTTCAGCTTGTTCGCGACCTTCTCGGCGGGCAGACGCCCGGCCCGCGACAGCACGACCACGAACTCATCTCCCGCATAGCGCGCCGCCAGATCGTAGTTTCGCACGCTGCTATGCAGAAGCGCGCCCACTTCGCGCAAAACCTGATCCCCGCGCGCATGGCCGAACCGGTCGTTGACCGGCTTGAAATTGTCCAGATCAATATTCAGCACGGCCAGCGGCGTCTGTTCCCGGCGGGCGCGGTTCAGTTCGTGTTCGAGGAACTCTCGCAGATAGCGCGCGTTGCGCAGGCCCGTCAGGGCGTCGGTATAGGCCGTCTCCTGCACGGCGGCAAAGCGGCGGATCGTGTCCAGCGCGGCGCCGGCCTGTGCCGCGATCTGGCGCGCGATGCGCTGCGCTTCCGAGCCGAAAGCGTCGGGTTCCTGCGCATACAGGTTGAGCGTGCCGATGGCCTGCCCGCACGCCAGCAGCGGCACGATCAGCGTGGAACGGAACGGCTCCCAGGCATCGCTCACGTCGCGCAGGATCAGGTCGTTGTGCAGGAAGGAGGCGCAGGTCATCTCGCCGCGCGAGAAAGCGCGGCCCGTCAGATAGGTTCCGACGCGCGCCAGGCTGCCCAGCAGATGGCGGGCGTTGACGCCGATGGCGGCATGGGCGCGCAGGAACTCGCCGTCCTCTTCCGGCAGGAACAGGACGCAGGCCGCGCAGGGGATCATCGCCTGCGTGCCGTCGAGCAGGGCGCTGGCAAACGCCTCCTGATGCAATGTGCCGGAGACCGCCTGCGCCAGGGAGTACAACTGCAGCGTTTCCCGCCGCGCGGCGGCAATGACGGCAAGCGGGTCTTCCGAATCCACTTCGGACGTTATGGCCTTGTCCGGCGCACAATGCGGTATCGGGAGGCGCTGCTGCGTGATGAGGCTGCGCAGGACGGCGACCATCTGCGGATCGAACTGCGTGCCTGCGCGCGACTCGATCTCGGCCAGCGCATCGGGAACGGCACGCGGCGTTCGGAACGGGCCGGGATGGAGAAGCGCGCTCAAGCCCGCCGCGACCGCCAGGATACGCGCGCCCTGCGGGATCGCTTCGCCTTGCAGACCGTCCGGGCAGCCGCTGCCGTCCCAGTGTTCCGTGTGGTGGCGCACCAGGTCGGCGACGGGCCAGGGGAAAGGAATGGCGCGCAGCAGGCGCTCCGCCAGAACGGAATGCTGACTCAGTTTGGCCTCTTCCTCCGGGGTCAGCATCTCTGTCTTGTGCAGGATAAGCTCCGGCACGCCCAACCGCCCGACATTGTGGACGAGCGCGGCAGCCCGCAGCGCCTCCTGTTCCGCTTCCGGCAACGCCAGCGCGCGCGCCATCTCTCGCGCGCACGTCTCCACGCAGGCCAGATAGTCCGCATCGTAGGAGTGGCTGACCTGGATGGCCGAGGCCAGGCTTGCCAGGGCTGCAAACCAGCGTTCGTGATTGGCCGCGCGCTCTGCCTCCCTCGGCGCTCCCTGCTCCGCCGTGCGCTGCGGCCACAGACGCCGCGCCGCGAGATGCCAGGCCGCGCCGCCTGTGATCGCGCTTCCCACCATCCAGAGGAGAGCAGGGCTATCGAGAGGAGTCAGGAACACGGGTTCTTCTCCAGGGGAACACAATGGGAACTCTCACCCCGTCACTACCGTAGAGCCGTCCGGCTTCTGCGTGCGCGCAACAGGGTATGTGTAGTTATGCCACCTTTTCGCTCTGGGAAAGCCTGTCGAATGTGCGTGGTGTTTCTTCTCGGCGCGGCCCTCACCCCCATCCCTTCTCTCAAGTTTGGGAGAGGGGAGCCAGAGCGCCAGTTTGTTCCTCTCTTTCTACTCGTACCCGATTTGAAGGAGAAAAAGACGCCGCCAACACAGAAACTCCCCCTTCTCCCAGGCTTGGGAGAAGGGGGCCGGTGGGATGAGGGCCAGACAGGAAAATGCCGCGCCTCTGTAGAACCGCCCTGGCAGACCAACCGGGAGGCTTTCATGGCGCACACACTGCATGTCGTCTCGCATACGCACTGGGATCGGGAGTGGTATCTGACGTTCCAGCAGTTCCGAATGCGTCTCGTAGACCTGATAGATAACGTCCTTGCCCTGCTCGACCGCGACCCGGACTATCGTTATTTCAACCTGGACGCGCAGACTATTGTGCTGGAGGACTACCTCGCCATCAAGCCGCAGAACCGCGCCCGGTTGGAACGGTACATTCGGAAAGGGCGGATCACCATCGGCCCCTGGTATCAACTGAACGACGAGTTCCTGACCAGCGGCGAGGCGACCGTGCGCAGCCTGCTCGTCGGCCATCGCATCGCCCGCCAGTTCGGCGCGTGCATGAAGATCGGCTATCTGCCCGACCAGTTCGGCAACCTGTCGCAGATGCCGCAGATTTTCCGGGGCTTCGGCATAGATAACGCCATCGTGGGACGCGGCTACCAGTTGGTAGGTGACCGCAAGATGGAGTTCCTCTGGCAGTCGCCGGACGGCTCCGAGGTCACGGCGTCGCTGATGGCTTTCTGGTACAACAACGCCCAGCACTTCCCCGCCGACCCGGAGGAGGCGCTGCGCTACACGCTCTCCCTGCGCGACCGGATGGCCCCGCGTTCTGCCGTCTCGCATCTGCTGCTAATGAACGGCGTGGATCATCTGGAAGCGCAGCAAGACCTGTCGCCCATCCTTGCCGCGCTCCGCGAGCGCCTGCCGGACGACACGCAGATCGTCCATTCCACGCTGCCGCAGTACATCGAGGCCGTCAAGCAGGAAGTACGAGAGAAGGGCATCACGCTGGAGAAGCACGTCGGGGAACTGCGCGAGGATCGGGGCGGCGCGTGCCTGGCCGGGACGCTGTCGAGCCGGATGTACCTGAAGCAGGCCAACCATCATGCCCAGATCACGCTGGAGAAGTACGCCGAGCCGTTCTCCTCGTTCGCCCTGCTGACCGGCGGCGCGTATCCCTACGATTTCCTGCACTACGCCTGGAAGCTGCTGATGCAGAACCACCCGCACGACTCTATCTGCGGCTGCTCGGTGGATCAGGTGCATCGCGAGATGCTGCCGCGCTTTCAGCAGGTCGAGCAGATTGGGGAAGAGGTGATCGCGCGGTCTCTACGCCACGTCGCCGAGCGGGTGGCCCTCACCCCTGACCCCTCTCCCACACTGCGGGAGAGGGGAGAATCAAATACCCAAGACTCCCCCCTCTCTCACAGCGTGGGAGAGGGGGGCCGGGGGGGTGAGGGCCTCGTCGTCTTCAACTCCCTGAACTGGGCGCGCACCGATCCGGTCATCGCCACGCTGACCTTCCCGCTCGGCGAGCCGACGCGCGGCAATCCGCCTCGCAACGACAGCAGGCAGGTTCACGGCTTCACGCTGACAGACGAGACCGGCGCGGAAATCCCGTTCGCTGTGACAGATGTCGTCGTGAAGATGCGGCAGGTTCTCTCGCCGGTCGAACTCCCGCTCGACCAGTGGGTTCAGGAATACACCATCGAGTTCGTCGCCACCGATGTTCCCGCCTGCGGCTACAAGTCCTACCTCATCACGCCGCGCCTCTCCATGCCGGACTACCCGGCAGTAACAGATAGGATGCTGCCCAACTTTACAACCTATCCTCTCTTTGAGGATTGTGGAGATGTTGGAGATGAGTATCTTCATCGTCTGCCGTTGAATGATGCACTATTCCGCTTGCAATTTTCAGGAACTGCCCGTCACGATGAAGTGAATGCAATCCGTCAAATACAGACTTCTTCTACTGAGTGGGAACTGCCCGCCTCGGCAACCTCCACCGGACATTCGCGCTCAGAAAGCAGAGTACGCTGTCGGATCGTCACTCGCTTAATACGTTATCGCGACATTCCCCGCCTGGAACTAGAGACGACATTCGATAACCGTGCCAGAGATCATCGCTTGCGTGTCTGTTTCGATTGGATTGGACTAAAACCCCTCGCCATGCAAACAATTTCGGATGCGCCGTTCGATACCGTTGCGCGTCCATGCCTCGATTCACAGGCAGCGGATGGAGCCTCCACCTTCTACCCACAACAGTCCTGGGCAGCCTTTACGGGCAATCTCGCCCCGGAGAAAGTCAAAACCATGACGCTCATAAGCCAGGGATTGCCCGAATATGAAGCCTTTTTGAGGGAAGGAAGGATTGTTCAGAAGATAGCCCTGACGTTGTTGCGATGTGTCGGCTATCTATCGCGGCGAGGAGATGGGCCGCAGATCGAGACACCGGAAGCGCAGTGTCTAGGGGTGCATCGCTTTCGTTATGCTATCACGGCAGACGATGGAGATTGGAAAGAGGCGAAGGTCTGGAAGCAGGCGCACCAGTTCAACGTGCCGCTGCGGGCCGTGCAGACGACCGCAAAGCCGGGCCAATCGCGCGACCTGCCGCCGTCGCTGTCGTTCGTCACCGTCGAGCCGGATACGCTGGTCGTGACAGCCCTCAAGCGCGCGGAGGACGATCCGAACACGCTTATCGTCCGCTGCTTCAACATCACCGACGAACCGGTGACGCAGGCGCGTGTCGCGGCGCGCGGCGCAAAATCGGCCCGGCTTGTCAATCTGAACGAGGAACCACAGGAGACGCTGACGCTGGACTCCGCAGGCGCGGTCACGCTGGAGACGGTGAGGCCGAAACAGATCGTCACGCTGGCCTTTGCACTCTGACTAAAACCGCCTATCCAGACCCCACCCAACCCGCCCCTTCGTAAGGGGAGGGAGCCGTTCCCCTCCTTCGTAAGGAGGGGTTACGGGAGGTTGTGTTAAGTATTCATAGTTCACGGTCAGGCGCGTTTTGCTTCTACAGGCCGTTCGTGTGACTGGAAGCGGCCATTGCATTGACGCGCAACGGCGCGGTGTGCTATACTTTTCACCGTACTGCGCCCTCGGATCATTCCCGGCGCGACATGCACGATTTGCGCATTTCGCCAGAAGCGTCCGGCGCATGGCCTCCAGCCAATGGATCGCTTCTGGTTTTGTTTGTGTCGGGTTTCCCCGGCGCTATTTTTCGGCCTGCACGCCACCGTCTCTGGTTCGGTATCCCTGCCCCACCGGGCGTGACCGCCTGCGGTTCTGTGCAGTCTCGCCCGGAGGCTCTTGCGTGAGCGACCAATCGCCCGAACTTCATCCCGACGCTGCGAGCTGCCCTGACGCCTCCACGCCGGTCGCCGAGCCGCCGGGCATCGAGACGCCTCTGCTGCTTCCCCTCGAAACAGACGACTCCGTAACCCTCATGGACGCCGAACAGAACGAGATCGTGGCCCGACTGCTGGCCCCCCACACAAAGGAGCAACCCAAAATGGCCCCCACGGGTGAATTTGACGCCGATATTGTCGTTATCGGATCGGGACCGGGCGGCTACGTCGCCGCCATCCGCGCCGCGCAACTGGGCGCGCGCACCGTCTGTATCGAGAAAGAAGCCACCGAATGGGGCGGAACCTGCCTCAACTGGGGCTGCATTCCCACGAAGGCCATGATCGCCAGCGTGGAGCGCCTGCACCATGTCAAGACAGCGGATGCCATGGGCGTGCTGATCCAGGGTGAGATCGGGTTCGACTTCTCCAAGATGATGGAGCGCAAACAGAAGGTCGTCACCACGCTGCGCGGCGGCGTGAGCCAGCTTCTCAAGAGCAACCATGTCCGCGCCCTCGTCGGCACGGGCAAGCTGGTGGACGCGCACACCGTCGAAGTCACCACGCCCGACGGCAAGACCGAGCGCGTCACGACGCAGAACATCGTCATCGCGACCGGCTCCGTTCCCGTCTTTCCGCCCATTCCCGGCCTGGAACGCAACCCGAAAGACCCGCGCGGCCAGAGCAGCAACGGCATCTGGACGAGCGATGAGGCCGTCTCCGCCAAAGAGTGTCCGCAGAGTATGCTCATCATCGGGGCGGGCGCGGTCGGGCTGGAGTTCGGCTATGTCTACCGCAATCTCGGCGCGGAGATCGTTCTGGTCGAGATCGTGGAGGAGATTTTGCCGCTCGGCGACCGCGAGATCGCGAAAGAGCTGCGCAAGTCCCTGGAACGGCAGGGCATCCGCTTCCATACCGGTTCCAAGGTCACAAAGGTCGAGCAGAAGAGCGGCAAGCGGGTTGTCACCCTCGAGACGCCCAAAGGCCCGCAGACGGTGGAGGTGGATGTCGTTCTCGTCGGGGCGGGGCGCAAAGCCTATGTAGACAACCTGGGCCTGGAAGCCGTCGGCGTCAAAGTCCAGAAGTCCGGCATCGAGGTAGACGACTACCTGCGCACCAACGTCCCCAACATCTACGCCATCGGCGACGTGACCGGTAAGATGATGCTGGCACACCTGGGATCGCATCAGGGCATCGTGGCCGTCGAGAACGCGATGGGCCACCAGGTCAAGATGGACTATCGCGCCGTTCCCGCGCCCATCTATACCGTGCCGGAGGTCGCCTGGGTCGGCCTGACCGAAGAGGAGGCCCGCGCGCAGGGCTACGACGTGATGACCGGTAAATTCCCCTTCCGCCCGCTGGGCCGCGCGATGGCGATCAACGAGCAGGAGGGCCTGGTCAAGGTCGTCGCCGAGCGCAAATACGGCGAACTGCTCGGCGTTCACATCGTCGGGCCGCACGCCACCGAGATGATTCACGAAGGCGTCATGGCGATCAAGCTGGAATCCACCATCGAGGAACTGATGACGGCCATTCACGCCCACCCGACGCTCTCCGAAGCCGTCGGCGAGGCGGCGCTCGACGTGAAAGGCGAGGCCATCCATAAGTTGAAGCGTTGACCTAACCCCCCATCCCCTTCCCTACACGCCCGAACGATAAAGCCGGTTCGGGCTAGGGAAGGGGGTGTCGGAAGCGTGCGCCGTTGTATCGGGTCTTGGCTTCCCCTAACGAGAGGAGCAGACAGCGTGAGAACGTACCCCCTTGCGTCACCCCCTTCCCTAGCGAGCCTGCGAGCGGGTAGGGAAGGGGGACGGGGGGTTAGGTCAAAAAGGACAGCGACATGAGGAAAATGCGACTGGGGCGAATGCTGAGCGCGCTGCTGCTGAGCGCGGCGCTGGCGGGCTGCGGCGGCCCGAAAGCGCCGGAGAGCGGCACGCCTGCCAACGGAGGCGCGGCGGGAGCGCCCGGCGGGAAAAGCGGCGGCAAGCCGATCCGCGCGGCGCTGGTGCTGGACACGGGCGGCAGGGACGACAAATCGTTCAACGCCGCCGCCTACGAAGGCATCGAGCGGGCGGAGAAGGAACTCGGCGTCGAGGCGCACGACCTGGAGTCGAAAGACGCCTCCGATTACCAGTCCAACCTGACCCGATTCGCCAGCGAGGGCTACGATGTCGTCTTCGCCGTCGGCTTCGCGATGGAGGACGCGCTGAAGGCGGTGGCCCCGCAGTTCCCGAACGTCAAATTCGCGATTGTGGACGGCAACGCGCCGGATGCGCCGAACTGCGCCGCGCTGCAGTTCCGGGAAGAGCAGGGCAGCTTCCTGGTGGGCTACCTGGCGGGCGCGATGAGCAAAACCAAGACCATCGGCTTTGTCGGCGGGCTGGACATTCCGCTTATCCATAAGTTCGAGGCGGGCTATCGCGCCGGAGCCAAGACCGCCGACCCGAACGTGAAGGTCATCGCAGCCTACACCGGCGACTGGAACGACGTGAACAAGGGTAAGAGCCAGGCCATGCAGTTGATCGGCAACGGCGCGGACATCCTCTACCAGGCGGCGGGAAAAGCGGGTCTCGGCGCGATCCAGGCCGCGAAGGAGAAAGGGCCGGGCTACTACGCTATCGGCGTGGACCGGGATCAGGACGACGAGGCGCCGGGCCGGGTTCTGACCAGCATGGTCAAGCGCGTGGACAATGCCGTTTACGACACCATCAAGCGCGTCAAAGAGGGCCGATTCCAGCCCGGCGTGCAGCTCTATGACCTGAAATCGGACGGCGTCGGCCTGAGCGCGATGAAGTATACGAAGCAGGAGGTTCCGGCGGAGACGCTGGCGCGGCTGGAGAAGATCAAGAAGATGATCGCCGACGGCCAGATCGTCCCGCCGACGACGGTGGAGGCCGTCGCCACCTTCCAGCCGCCGAAACTCTGAGATTGCATGGAGAATTCCGCAGCAGAGTGACGGATTTCACACCCACAGGCCGTGAAAATAGGGCATACTATTCGCGTAGTTGTCGGTAAACGTCCTGTGACCGCGTGATTGCAGGACTTTCGTGGCAGGTTTCCCCTCGGTCGGGACAGGAGTTTCCGGCTCTGGGCTGGCTCGCGCGCAAGGAGGACGCCATGACGGTCCCCACCCTGCCGTCGTTGCCTGCGGGAATGGTGACCCTGCTGTTCGCGGAGATAGATAACGCGACGGCGCTGGAAGAGGCGTATGGGGCGCGCTATCGCAGCGTAGCCGCCGAATGCAGCGCGGCGCTGCGGGAAAGCATCGCCGCCCATCACGGCTGGCTCATCAAAGTCACCAGCGACTTCAACTTTTTTGCCGCCTTTGCCTGCGTCGAACAGGCGCTCGCCTGCATCGGCGAGGCGATGGCACGGCTCTATACCCAGCGCTGGCCCGCCGCCTTCGGCGCGCACGGCCTGCGCGCGGCCCTCACGACCGGAACGCCCTTCACCAGCGGCAACGACTATATCGGCCCGCCCGTCAACCGGTGCGCCCGCCTGCTCGAGATCGCCAAGCCCTGGCAGATCCTGCTCACCCAGGCGGCTGTGGACGCCCTCGGCGATGTCGTCCCCGCCGGTCTCTCGCTGGAAGCGATGGGGTCGCGCCGCCTGCGCGATGTCGAGGAGCCGACCGAGGTGTTCCAGGCGCGTCACCCGGCCCTGCCTTCCGCCGCGCCGGAATCGCGCGCTCCTCGTTCCGCCCGCCTGCCCGCGCCGCTGACCCTGTTCGTAGGCCGGGAAGCTGAGCTAGCCCGCCTGACGGCCCTGCTGCGCAGTCCGCAGACGCGCCTGGTCACGCTGCACGGCGTCGGCGGCACGGGCAAGACGCGCCTGGCGGTCGAAACCCTGCGCGGCCTGGAGCCGGACTTTCCCGACGGCCTGTGGTTCCTCTCTTTCCCCGAGCCGCTCTCCGCCGAGAGACTGCTGGCAACCCTGGCACAGGCCGTCGGCTGCCCCCCGCAGGAAGCCGACCCGAACGGCTCTCATGACCTGCGCGCCCACCTCGCCGCCTATCTGCGCCCGCGCCGCTGCCTGCTGGCCCTGGATAACTTCGAGCGCCTCGTCGCGCACGGCCCTCTGCTCGTGGAACTGCTGGAAGCCGCGCCGGGCCTCACCTGCCTGCTCACCTCCCGCGAACTGCTGGGCGTTCCCCAGGAGATCGAGTTTCCGGTCCCCCCGCTGCCGGAAGAGGAGGCGGTTCTGCTGCTGGCCGACCGCCTGCGCGCCTTCCGCACGGGCCTGGCGCTGCAGGAGGCGCATCAGGAGCCTCTGCGCGCCCTCTGCGCCCAACTGGAAGGGCTGCCGCTGGCCCTCGAACTGGTCGCGCCCCTGCTGCGCGGCCTTTCGCCCGCCCAACTGCTGGCACGCCTGCATCAGCGCCGCCTCGACATCGCCGGGAAGCAGCGCGATCTCGACCCGCGCCACCAGACTCTCCGCCACTGCCTCGAATCCTCTTACGAGACGCTTTCCGCCGCCGAGCAAGACCTGTTTGCACGGCTCTCCGTCTTCGTCGGCGCGTTCTCGGCGGAGGCGGCGCAGGCCCTCTGTGGCGAAGGCGCAGGAGAAACCGATGTATCGCGCGGCCTGAACGATCTGCGCGGCAAGTCACTGCTAAGTGCGGTGGAAACCGTCCAGGAGACGCGCTACCGGATGCTCGACATCGTGCGCGAGTTCGCGTCGGAAAAGCTCGGCGCGGACAGGGAAGCCCTTCGCGTTCTGCGCGACCGGCACGCGCGCTACTACGTCGAGGCGCTGCGCGAAGCCCGCCGCAAAATCTCGCCGCGCGGCGATAACGCCTACGTCGTCTTCTGCGCCGAGGAGATGGAGAACCTGCGCGCAGGGATGGCCTGGGCGCAGCAGGCCGGCGATCCCCTGCTGTTCGCCGACTACGTGCTGCTGCTGGCGGCCTATTTCATCGCGCAGGCGCAGTGGGACGAACTCCGCCTCTGCGCGCCGCTGGCGGCGCGTTCTCTGGAACAGGCCCAGGAGACGGACAAACTGGCGACGCTGCTCATCTGGACGGCGCATCTGGCCGAACGCACCGGTGACCTGGCGGCGGCGGCCCGCGACCTGCAGCGCGCCCTGGCCCTGATTCGGCAGACCGGCAACCCGAAACAGGAGTGCATCACCGTCTATAACCTGGGGACGGTCTGGAAACAGCAGGGCGACCTGGCCCGCGCCCAGGACTGCTTCGAGGAGACCCTGACGCGGGCGCGCGCGCTGCAAGACGAGATGATGGTCGCCTGCGCGCTGCACGATCTCGGCGACCTGGCCCTGCAACGCAAAGACCTGGAGACCGCGCAGCGCCTCCTCACCGAGAGCCGGGAGAACTTCCTCAGCCGGGAGGAGCGGCGCGGCGTGGCGATGGCCGACGTCTCGCTGGCGCAGGTACTGACGGCGCGCGGCGACTTCCGCGCCGCGCACGCTTACCTTGTGGAGTGCCTCCAGTTCCGCCTCGCCATCGGAGAACGCTATGCGCTGCTGAACGCGCTCTACCACATCGCCCATCTGTTCCAGGCGGCGGGAGCCTACGCGGCCGCCGCGCCGCTCTTTGCCTTCCTCTGCGAGGCGTTGACCTCGGCAGAGGGCGTGCTGCGGCAGAAGGCGCAGGCGGGCCGGAGCGAATGCGAACGCGCACTGGAGGCGCAGGGAGCGGCGTCCTGGCGTCCCTCCTCTCCCACGCCGCTACTGGAGACGCTTGCCGACGCCGCCGCGCACGCGCAGAATGCCGCCTATCTGCCTCCCGGCGGCACCCTTCCCGCTTACGGAATCGTGCGCGCCGCCCGGAGGACGCCGTCCCGCAAGAACGCTCCCTTCAGCGAACGCCGAAAAGCCGCCTCCGGGACAGGGCCGCACGAAGAGAGCTAGAACGCCTGATACAACCTCCCCTGCTCCCTCCTTCGTAAAGAGGAGAAACGTAGGGGCGCGGCAAGCAGCGCCCACTCCCTTTTATAAGGAGAGAGATCTAGCGGCCTCGGGCCGGAAGAAAAGAGAAGGAGACAGACGCATGGTAAAAGTCACCCATCTGCATGAAGTGCGGGAACGCCTGATCCAGGAATGCGGCGAAGACTGTCCTTCGATAGACATGTACCACATCGAGATGAGCCTCGAAGCGTTCGCGGAACTGGTGCGCGATCCCCGGGCGTTTGCCCGCGAATTCGAGATTCCGCTTTCCGAAGGCGATGTCCATATCTCGCTGAGCCACCACCAGCCGCAAGAGATGCGCATGATGGCCGCCTCGATCACCCCGACGCCTGGCCCGGCCCCCTCTCCCTCCATCTGCGTCACCCTGGTCGCGGGCAGCAACCAGTTCTGCGGCTTCGTCTGGCCGCGCCCCAGCCCGGATATCTGATCCCGTTCCGCCGGTCTATCCCGCTCCCGCTCGGCGCTTTTTCGCGCCCGTGAAGCCGCCGGTTTCCAGCCTGGAAACCGGCGGCCTGTCTTAGCGGACACAACCGCAAAAATCCGGCACGCGAGCCAGGCATTCCCACCAGATATAGAGCTGGTTTCCCTGGAAATAGTACCGGAATCTGGCGTCACGGGAAGGAAATGGAGATTCGCTGTCCAATTACAGGCTATCAAGTCAATAGGATCGAAACCCGCACAGGTTCCTGCTGTGACCCGATGCCGTGCTGCAACTCGGGAAAGGGCCATCGAAGCGCCCTTTAATACCGTTCTGTGCCGCGTTGTAATACCCATGAGAGAAAGAACCGAAAGACATGAAACGCGCCACACTACGTCTGCTAAATCTGTATCTTCTTATTCTATCGAGCCAACTCGTCTCGCAAGCTCAATCTCCCTTCACCCCCCGCAGCATCCGCACTTCCCCTCGTCCCGCAGCCCCTCTGCTCTATCGCCTGACCGTCCTGGCACGCGCGGGGAATCCGGCGCCAGGGGTCGAATCGAACGCCTATTTTGCTTTCGACTCGCCGATGATCGCCGATGATGGCACGGTCGCCTTCATCGCAACCCTCTCGTCCGACGAGTCGGAGGCTCTGCGCACCGGTATCTTCACCGCAGGCGGCCTGCATGGCGGGCGTCTGGTCGCGCTGGCAGGGCAGCCCGCTCCCGGCCTGGAGGAGACCACCTTTCAGAGTTTCGGGCGTCCGTCTATCAATACCGCCGGACAGGTCACTTTTTTTGCCCGACTTTCCGGCTCAAGCGCGGGCATCTTTCTTGACGATGCTCTGATCGCTTCCCTGAACGGCCCCGTTCCCACGCGCGCCGACGCGCAGTTCGTCGCGCTCTCCGATCCTGCCGTCAATGAGAATGGCCTGGTCGCCTTCAGCGCCGCCTACAGGAATGCGGACTCGACCTTTGGCGGCGGCGCGTTCACGCAGGAAGGCCCTCTGGCCTCCGATGCCGACCCCATTCCCGAACTGCCGGGCGTCACGATCCTCAGCCAGGGAAATATCCTCTGGCTCGGCGACACCAGCATCGCCTTTGTCGCGGGCCTCTCCGACGACTCGCTCGGTCTGATCGCCGACGGACACCTGCGGATGCATACCGGA
>Ga0070741_10004738_pt1 | contig 31429 bp, 30 predicted proteins | sample Coa_R1_4_FD_66440 | JGI IMG/M metagenome (GOLD analysis project Ga0070741, IMG submission 66440) | Surface soil microbial communities from Centralia Pennsylvania, which are recovering from an underground coalmine fire - Coalmine... | ecosystem: Environmental > Terrestrial > Soil > Unclassified ... | reverse complement strand
TGCATGAACGCCTGCGGCCACCACCACGTCGGCCACATCGGCATCCTCGGCGTCGATAAGAACGGCGAGGAGTGGTACCAGGTCGAAATCGGCGGCAACCAAGGCGAGATTCGCCCCGGGCGCGCCGCTTCGCTCGGCAAAGTGCTCGGGCCGTCCTTCGCGCGCGCGGAAGTCCCCGACGTCGTCGAGCGGCTGATCGAGGTCTACCTCGAGAGTCGCGACAGCGAGAGCGAGCGCTTCATCGACGTGGTGCATCGCATCGGCGTCGAGCCGTTCAAGGAAAAGATCTATGGCCACGCTCATCCGGGGACGCCGCGTCGTTCCGAACCCGCCCTCGCCTGAAGGCGAGGTCATCCGGCTCGAGCCGGGCGATGATCCGGCCGCGGTCGCGGCGCGGCTCGAGGGCGCCGCGCGCGTGGAGGTGAATTTCCCCAAGTTCGGCGACGGGCGCGGCTACTCGATCGCCCGGCTGCTGCGCGAGCGCTACGGCTACAAGGGCGAGCTGCGCGCCGTCGGGCAGGTGGCGCGCGATCTGCTCTACTACATGGAGCAGAGCGGCTTCGACGCCTTCCTGCTGCGTGACGGAGAAGACCCGGAAGAGGCGCTCGGCGCCTTTGCGGACTTCACCGAGGGCTACCAGGCCTCCGCGGCCCGTCCGGTACCGCTCTTTCGCCGGCGCGCGTGATCTCGCTGCTGCATGACCAGCTCGGGCGCATCGCTGCCGAGCACGCGCCCGCCACCCTTGCGAGCAGCCTCTCCGTCGAGGACATGGTGCTGACCGAGGCGATCGCCGCCGCGCGGCTGCAGATCGAGGTCTTCGTGCTCGACACCGGGCGCCTTCATGGCGACACGCTCGCCCTGATTCCGGTTATCGAGCAGCGCTATGGCATCAAGGTTTCCGTTTTCCGGCCCCGCGCCGGCGACGTGGAGGGGTATGTGGCGAAACATGGAGCAAATGGGTTCTACCGCAGCGTCGCGCTGAGGCAAGAATGCTGCGCGCTGCGCAAGGTGGAGCCGCTCTCTCGCGCGCTCGCCGGCAAGCGCGCCTGGATCACCGGCCAGCGCCGCGGGCAAGCGGAAGGCCGGGCCGAGCTGCCGGAGCGCGAGTTCGACTCCGTCCACGGCATCGAGAAGTTCAATCCGCTCGCCGCGTGGAGCGAGCAGGACGTCTGGGACTACATCGCGGCGCGCGACGTGCCGTACAACGCGCTCTACGACCACGGCTACCGTTCCATCGGCTGCGCGCCCTGCACGCGCCCGGTGCTGCCTGGTGAGGAGGTTCGCGCCGGCCGCTGGTGGTGGGAAGCGCCGCAGCACAAGGAATGCGGCCTGCACGTCGCGCCCGACGGCAGGCTCGTACGCGCCAAGGTGCCGGCGTGAACGCTCCCCTGGCTCGCCACCGGCTGGTTCAGCGCGACCACCTCGATTGGCTGGAGTCCGAGGCCATCTACATCCTCAGGGAGGTCGCAGGCCAGTGCCAGAATCCGGTGCTCTTCTTCTCCGGCGGCAAGGACTCGATCGTGCTCCTGCGCCTCGCGGAGAAGGCTTTCCGGCCGGCGCGCTTCCCGTTTCCCCTGCTCCACATCGACACCGGCCACAATTTCCCCGAGGTGATCGCCTTCCGCGACCGGCGGGCCGCGGAGCTGGGCGAGCGCCTGGTGGTGCGCACGGTGGAGGACTCGATCCGGCGCGGTTCCGTAAGGCTCACCTCCGAGAGCCAGAGCCGCAACGCGGCACAGTCGGTGACGCTCCTCGAGGCGATCCAGGAGTTCGGCTTCGACGCGGCGATCGGCGGCGCGCGCCGCGATGAGGAGAAGGCGCGCGCGAAGGAGCGCGTGTTCTCCTTCCGCGACGAATTCGGCCAATGGGACCCGCGCAACCAGCGTCCCGAGCTCTGGAGCCTCTACAACGCGCGCGTGCATCCCGGCGAGCACACGCGGGTCTTCCCGATCAGCAACTGGACCGAGCTCGACGTCTGGCAGTACATCGAGCGCGAGCGCCTCGAAGTCCCCTCCCTCTATTTCGCCCACCGGCGCCCGGTGGTGAGGCGGCGCGGGCTGCTCGTGCCCGTGACGGCGCTCACGCCCGCGCGCGCAGGCGAGGCCGTGGAGGAGGCGCTGGTGCGCTTCCGCACGGTCGGAGACATCAGCTGCACCTGTCCGGTCGAGTCCTCTGCCCTCTCGATCGCGCAGATCCTCGAGGAAACCAGGAGCGCCCCGCTCACCGAGCGCGGCGCCACGCGGATGGACGATCAGACGAGCGAGGCCTCGATGGAGCGGCGCAAGAAAGAAGGGTATTTCTGACATGCAGCCGCTTCGCATCACCACCGCCGGAAGCGTCGATGACGGCAAGAGCACGCTCATCGGCCGCCTGCTCTACGACGCGCGCGCAGTGCAGGTTGACCAGCTCGCCGCCGTCGAGCGCGCCTCCGCGCGGCGCGGCGCGGCCGAGCTCGATCTCTCGCTGCTCACCGACGGGCTCGAGGCCGAACGCGAGCAAGGCATCACCATCGATGTCGCCTACCGTTATTTCGCGACGCCGGCGCGCAAATTCATCCTCGTGGACGCCCCCGGACACGAGCAGTACACACGCAACATGGCGACCGGGGCGAGCAACGCGGACGTGCTCGTCCTTCTCGTGGACGTGAGCAAAGGCCTGCTGGCGCAGACCCGGCGCCACTTCCTCCTCGCGCGCCTGCTCGGGGTTCGCTATGCGATCGCGTTCGTGAACAAGATGGACCAGGCCGCGTATGCCGAAGAGCGCTTCGAGTCCGTGCGCGCAGGGCTCGTCGCCTTCGCGGAGCAGCTTGACCTGCAATCGCTCGACGTCATCCCCGGCTGCGCGCTGAAAGGCGACATGGTCGTGGAGCGCGGCGAGGCGCTCGCCTGGTATCGCGGGCCGACGCTGCTCGAGCGGCTGGAGAGCCTGCCCGCGGCCGCCGAGGAGGCGAGCGCTGGGCCGCTGCGCTTCCCGGTGCAGCTCGTCTCGCGGCCACAGGCCGATGCGGCGCGCGGCTACATGGGGCGTGTCGAGTCGGGCCATGTGCTCTCGGGAACAGAAGTCATCGTGCTGCCCTCCGGCCGCAGCACGCGCGTGCGCCGCATCGTCCACCATGGCGCCGAGCGCGAGATCGCCGTGGCCGGAGATTCCGTGACTCTCGTCCTCGCCGACGACATCGATATCGCGCGGGGAGAGCTGATCGCGGATCCGCGCACGCCGCCTCGCGAAGTGCGCGCCCTCGAGCTCACGCTGGTCTGGCTCGGGCACGAGGCGCTGCGCCCCGGGGCCCGTTATCTCGTCCAGCAGGCGTCGCGCCGCGTGCCGGCGCGCATCACTCAGGTGGAAAGCCGGCTCGACGTGAATAGCCTGCGCGCGGCACCGGCCGAGGGCGAGATCGTCATGAACGACATCGTGCGCGTGAAGCTCGCGCTGCAGGCACCGCTCTACGTGGATCCTTACGACCAGGTGCGGGCCACCGGCTCGATGATCCTCATCGACGAGGCGACGAACCAGACCGTCGCTGCGGGCCTCGTAAGATGAAGGGGACCGTTTACCTGGTCGGTGCCGGCCCGGGCGCGCCGGACCTCCTCACGCTGCGCGCGGCCCGCGTCCTGCGCGACGCGGACATTGTCTTCTACGATGCGCTCGTCCATTCGGACACCCTCGCGCTTGCGGAGCGCGCGGAACAGATCCTGGTCGGCAAGCGCTGCGGCAGGCACTCCACCGCGCAGCGCTTCATCAACAAGCGCCTCGTGGACGCGGCGCGCGGGCATCGCGTCGTAGTTCGCCTCAAGGGCGGCGATCCAACGCTCTTCGGACGCGCGCAGGAGGAGATCGCGGCGCTTCGCGAAGCCAATGTCCCGGTCGAAATCATCCCTGGCGTGACGGCGGCGCTCGCCGCCGCGGCCGAGCTCGGCGTATCGCTCACGCAGCGCGGGCTTGCGCGCAGCGTGGCGCTCGCGACGCCTCGCGCCGCCGAAGGCGCCGCGCCCTCCGGGTGGCTCGATGCCGTGCTGGCGGCCGATACCGCTGTGCTTTATATGGCGGCACGCGATGCGGCGCGAGTAAAGGCTGAGCTCCTGGCGCACGGGCTGCCCGCCAGCCGGCCGGTGGCGGTCGTGGAAAGCGCCTCGAGCCCCGCTCGGAAAATATTCGCTGGCCGGCTCGCCGAGCTTGACCGGCTTGCCGCTCAATGCGCAGACGGGCCGGCCGTGCTGCTTGTCGGCGAAGTGCTTGCCGCGGCCGCTAGAGAAGGATTACTGCCAGATCTTGCAGCACCAGCCAAACCGCTAGCAGCCCGACGGCGGTAACGAGGTTTCGATGGTGCTTGGCGCGCGCCAGCGCTTCAGGCGTCGGCTGCTGCTTGTCCGTTGCCAAGGCCGGGGCGTTCCAGAGGTACAGGAAGATAAGGAGAACGCCGGCCGTAGTGGCAAACAAGCCGACGGCATTGACGACCCATGCAGCGTTCATTCGTTTTCCTCCCGGGACACTGTGCCCGGTCTCTCAGGAGGGCTTGTACCGGTTTTTCGCTCTTGGGGCAAATCCCATCCAGACGGCGTACAGCGCGAGCCCGATGAAGCAGGCGAGGGACCACTCGGCGATCGAGAAGCCCAGCAACGTCCAGTCCACCTTGGCGCACTCGCCGCTGCCCGCGATGAGCTTCTTCAGAGTCTGCGCGAGCGGGAAGTTCTCGAGCATGAAGTACAGGTCCGGGCCGCATTGCGGCACCCTGTCCGCCGGCAGGTGCTGCAGCCAGACCTGCCGCGCCGCGGTCGCCAGGCCGCCGGCGGCGAGAAGCGCGATCAGGCCCCCATAGGCGATAGACCCGCCACGGCCGGGTCGCTGGGCCGCCGCGGCGATGAAAAGCGCCATGACGGCGTAGAAGAATCCCCGCTGGATGAGGCAAAGCGGGCAGGGCTGCAAGCCCTCGACGTACTGCAGGAAGTAGCCGTAGCCGAGGAGAAGGGCGCAAACGGCCGCGCCGGCCCCCCAAAGAAGCCGCGGAGCGCTCTTGGACATCGCGCGATTATCTCAGACCGTGCCGTTCGGACCGGGGCCGAGCGCGTGGATCGCGGGCGCCGCGGGCCAATAATTGGCGAGTGCGGCGCGCTCTCGTCATTGCCATCTTGTGCTCAGGGTGCAGCACGCTGGCCGAGAAGCCCGTTCCCGGCTGGCCTGCGCTGCAGGTGGTCGAGCACCGCGTGCCGCACGAGGTGATGCGCGAGCACTGCGTGCGCTACGTCGGCTTCGGCCAATCCCCTGCCGCGTGCGCCGAGTTCGACTTCGCGCAGCATCGCTGCGACATCTGGTACAGCGCCGATTTCCCGCCGCAGCCCTTCATCGTCGAGCACGAGCGCATGCATTGCCGGGGCTACGAGCATGCCGGCGAACATCACCTGAGCGAGGCCTGGCATCGCTGGCAGGCCGCACAAGAGTCCGCGGTCAGGCCGTGACGATCCCCGAGGCGGCGCCGAACCCGAGCGTGGCGTAGCCCTCGCGCGCACAGCGCCCCCGCTCCAGCACCTCGTCACCGTCGTGGAGGAAGGCGCGCGTCTCGCCGCCGGGAAGCTGCGCCGGCTCCTTGCCCGCGAGCGTCAGTTCGAGCATCGACCCCACCGAGTCTCGCGTCGGACCCGAGATCGTTCCGCTTCCGAGCAGGTCGCCGGGCTTGAGGTTGCAGCCGTTGGACGTGTGGTGAGCGACAAGCTGTCCCGGCGTCCAATAGGACGTGGCGTAGTTGCCGCGCGAAAGCCGGTGCGCCGCGCGCATCCTGCGCGTGCGCAGGTGCACCTCCACCTCGATCGAATAGGTCGCGTCTGCTTCCTTCTCGCGCAGATACGGCAGCGGATCCGGATCGCCTTGCGGACGTGCGAAGGCCGGCACGCGGAAGGGCTCCAGCGCGTCGAGCGTCACGATCCAGGGCGAGACCGTCGTGGCGAAGCTCTTGCCGAGGAACGGTCCGAGGGGCTGGTACTCCCACGCCTGGATGTCGCGCGCCGACCAGTCGTTTAAAAGCACGACACCGAAAACATGCTCTCGCGCTCTTGCGATGGGGATCGGTCTGCCGAGCGCGTTCCCGGGTCCCACCACGAAGCCGAGCTCCGCCTCGTAGTCGAGGCGGCGGCTCGGCCCGAAGACGGGGTGCTCGCAGTCGGGCAACTTCAGCTGTCCGGCGGGACGGCGGACGCGCGTGCCCGATACGACGATTGAAGAGGCGCGTCCGTGGTAGCCGATTGGGATCCACTTGAAATTCGGCAGCAGCGGATTGTCGGGACGGAACATGCGGCCGACGTTCGTCGCGTGGAAGCTCGAGGTGTAGAAGTCGGTGTAGTCGCCCACCGCGACCGGCAGCAGCAGCTCGGCGCGCTTCATCGGCACGAGGTGGCGCGCGAGCTTTTTCTTTCCGCCGTTCGTCGACAACGCCGCGGAGAGCGTCTTGCGGAGCTTCTTCCATGCGGGCCGTCCGGCGGCCGCGAGTCCGTTCAGCGTTGGCCCGGTGCGGATCCCGAGCGCGGCGAGGTCGACGATCTGGTCGCCGATCGCCACGCCGCCGCGCGGCGCCTCGCGCGCTCCCTTGCGGCGGAAGATGCCGAACGGAAGGTTCTGGATCGGAAAGTCGCAGTCCGGCGCGTTGGCCGATTCGACCCAGCTCCTGAGCGCCGGATTGTGCGTCGCGTCGAGCCTCACGGCTTGAAGGTCTTGCGAAAGCCGCTCCAGACGCCGTCGTAGCCTTTCTGCAGCTCCTTCGCCGCGAGCGCGAACCGTGTCGGGCGGAATACGTGGCGCGATTCCCACATGAAGGCGAGCGTGTCCTCGACCTTGTGCGGCGCGAGCTCGGCCCGGCTCGCGCGCTCGAACGTCGCGGCGTCCGGGCCGTGGGCGGACATGCAGTTGTGCAGCGAGATGCCGCCCGGCTCGAAGCCTTCCGCCTTCGCATCGTAGACCCCGCGCACCAGGCCCATGAGCTCGCTCATGACGTTGCGATGGAACCAGGGCGGCCGGAACGTGTCCTCGGCGACCAGCCAGCGCGGCGGGAAGATCACGAAGTCGCAGTTGGCCACGCCGGGTTGGCCCGAGGGCGAGGTGAGCACGGTGAAGATCGAAGGATCGGCGTGATCGAAGCTGACCGTGTTCATCGCCATGAAGCGCGCGAGATCGTACTTGTAGGGCACGTAGTCGCCGTGCCAGGCCACTACGTCGAGCGGTGAATGGCCGAGCTCGGTCACCCAGAGGCCGCCCTGGAACTTTGTCAGGAGCTCGGATTTGCCGCCGCGCTCCTCGAACGCCGCGACCGGAGCGAGGAAGTCGCGCGCCTGTGCGAGGCCCTGCGAGCCGATGGGGCCGAGCTCGGGAAGCCGGAAGAGCGGCCCGTAGTTCTCGCAGGCGTAGCCGCGGCTTGGCCCGGACACCTCGACGCGGAATTTGACGCCGCGCGGCAGGACCGCGATCTCGCCCGGCGCGACCTCGAGGATGCCCAGCTCGGTGCACAGGCGAAGCGTGCCCTGCTGCGGCACGAGCATCATCTCGCCGTCGGTGTTCGCGAAATAGCGCGCGCGCATGGAGGCGTTCGCGCGATAGACGTGCACCGCGATCCCCGCTTGCGCCGCCGGAGAGCCGGAGCCCGCGATCGTCACCAGGCCGTCGACGAAGTCGGTCTCCTTCGAGGGGATGGCGAAAGGATCCCAGCGCAGCGGGTTGGGCGTGGGCTCCAGGTCGTCGAACGGACCCGAGCGCAGCAACGGTTGTCCGGCGCGGCGGTACGGCGGGTGCATCGCCGAGGGCCGCATGCGATAGAGCCAGGTGCTCTGGTTCTCCGCGCGCGGCGCGGTGAACGCGGTGCCGGAGAGCACTTCCGCGTACAAGCCCTTGGGCGGGCGTTGCGGCGAGTTGCGCGGCGGCAGCGCGCCGCGCACCGCCTCGGTCGAGAACGTGTTGCCGAATCCGCTCTGGTAGCGCAGGAGCGCCTTGGCCTTCCTCTTCATCGCGCGGATGACGCCACGTAATCCTCATATGCGAGGCGCAGGCCGTCGCGCAGCGAGATCCGGCGTTCCCATCCCAGGCGGCGGAGCAGTCCGACATCGAGCAGCTTCTGCGGCGTGCCGTCGGGCTTGCTGCCGTCATAGACGATCTCGGCCGGGCAGCCGACCACCTCGCGCACCAGGGCCGCGATCTGCGCGATCGTGTGGTCCTCGCCGCAGCCCACGTTCACGAGCGGCGGGCGCTCCGCGCCGAGCTCGCGCTGCAGCCGTTCGGCAGGCAGCTCGAGGAGGTGGATGCAGCCCTCCGCCATGTCGTCGCTGTAGAGGAATTCGCGCCGGGGCGAGCCCGTGCCCCAGACGCTGACCGTCTTCGCGCCGGCGATCTTCGCCTCGTGGAACTTGCGGATCAGCGCCGGCAGGACGTGGCTTTTCTCGAGGTCGTAGTTGTCGCCCGGGCCGTAGAGGTTCGTGGGCATGGCGCAGAGATATCGCGTTCCGTACTGGCGGTTGTAGGACCAGCACATCTCGATCCCGGCGATCTTGGCGATGGCGTACGGCCGGTTGGTCGGCTCGAGCGGCCCAGTGAGCAGGTAGTCCTCGCGGATGGGCTGCGGGCACTCCCGCGGATAGATGCACGAGGAACCGAGGAAGACGAGCTGGCGCACGCCCGCGCGGTAGGCCGCGTCGATGGTGTTCACCTCGATGGCGAGGTTCTGGAACACGAACTCGGCCGGGTAGGTGCTGTTCGCCAGGATGCCGCCGACCTTGGCGGCGGCGAGGAAGACGGTTTCGGGGCGCTCGCGCTCGAAGAAGGCGCGCGCCGCGCTCTGGTCGAGGAGGTCGAGCTCGGCGTGGGCGCGCGTCACCACATTGCGGTAGCCCCGGGCGTGCAGTCGCCGTACGAGCGCCGAACCCGCGAGGCCGCGGTGCCCCGCGACGTAGATTTTCGAATCCTTATTCGTGGTACTGGAACGCCTTGTGGCCGTGGCTGCGCGCGAGCTCGTCCCTCTCCGCCCAGCGCAGGTCGTCGCGCATCATCTCGGCGACGAGGTGCGGGAAGTCGACTTCCGGCTTCCAGCCGAGCTGCTTGCGCGCCTTGGTCGCGTCGCCGAGGAGCGTATCGACCTCCGCCGGCCGGAAGTAGCGCGTGTCGATGCGCACGATCGTCTGGCCGCGCTTGAGCGCGGGCCATTTCCCGGCCGCGACTTTGGCGACGCGTCCGCACTCCGACTGTCCCTTGCCTTCCCAGTCGAGCGCGATGCCGAGCTCGCCTGCTGCGGCGGAGACGAATTCGCGCACGCTGTGCTGGATGCCGGTGGCGACGACATAGTCCTCGGGCTGCGGCTGCTGCAGGATCATCCACATCGCGCGCACGAAGTCTCGGGCATGGCCCCAGTCGCGGCGCGCGTCGAGGTTGCCGAGATACAGGCAGTCCTGCAGACCGAGCGCGATGCGCGCCAGCGCGCGCGTGATCTTGCGCGTCACGAACGTCTCGCCGCGGATCGGCGACTCGTGGTTGAAGAGGATGCCGTTGCAGGCGTACATGCCGTATGCCTCGCGGTAGTTCACCGTGATCCAGTAGCCGTACAGCTTCGCGACGCCGTAGGGCGAGCGCGGATAGAACGGCGTCGTTTCCTTCTGCGGCGTCTCGACCACCTTGCCGAACATTTCGGAGGTGGAAGCCTGGTAGAAGCGCGTCTTCTTCTCCAGACCGAGAATGCGCATTGCTTCGAGGAGGCGCAGCGTGCCCAGCGCATCGGAGTTCGCGGTGTACTCGGGCTCCTCGAACGACACCGCGACGTGGCTCTGGGCGGCGAGGTTGTAGATCTCGTCGGGCTGCGACTGCTCGATCACGCGCACGAGGCTCGAGGAGTCCGTCATGTCGCCGTAGTGCAGGAAGAAGCGCCGGCGCTTCTCGTGCGGATCCTGGTACAGGTGGTCGATGCGCTCGGTGTTGATGAGCGAGGTGCGGCGCTTCACGCCGTGGACGTCGTAGCCCTTGCCGAGGAGGAACTCGGTGAGGTATGCGCCGTCCTGGCCGGTGATGCCGGTTATGAGCGCGACCTTCTTCATTCCGTTCTCCAGGGCGACGCGGCAACGTTCGTTCGCGGATCACGGAGTATACAAGGGCGCTCGCCCGAGCCTTCCGAAAGAGCCGGCGCCCCCCTATTGGGCGGCCTGCGCGATCTACATCAGCTTGAGCCAGGGCAGGACGATGAGGATGAGGCCGGCGAAGTAGACCACGCCGAAGATGAGGCCGAACACCCAGAAGTCCCGCTTGTCGATGTAGCCGCTGCCGAAGTAGATGGGCGCAGGCCCGGTCGCATAGGGCGAGATCACGCCCATGAGGCCGAGCGAATACACGCAGAGGAGCGTCAGCGTCGGCATCGGGATCCCGGCGATTCCCCCGCCCACCGCGAGGACGACCGGCAGCACGGCCGCGGTATGGGCGGTGAGGCTGGAGAAGAAGTAATGGATCCAGAAAAAGAGCGACACGAGGAGGATCAGCGCGACGGTCGGCGAGACCGAGGTGAGATGCTTGCCGAAGCCGGTGGCCACCCACTTGATGAAGCCGATCTCGTTGAGGCCCGCGGCGAGCGTGAGGAGCGACGTGAAGTAGAAGAACACTTCCCACGCGCCCTTTTCGGCCGTGATGTCGTCGAACCTGACGACGCCGGTGAGGAGGAGCAGCGAGATCACCACGAAGACCACCATCGTCGGATTGATGAAGTTCGACCCGAGCAGCGGCAGGCTGATCGTGGCGTTCGAACCGGTGATCCACAGGAACATGGCGAGCAGGACGAGGCCCGTCATGATCCATTCCTTGCGCGACATCGGGCCCATCGCATGGAGCTCGCCCGCCGCCCAGCTGGAGATTTCCGGGCTGCTCTTGATCTCCGGGCGGCAGACGAGGTAGCTCATGAACGGCACGAGCAGGATGAGCAGGATGCCGAGCGGCGCAAAGCCGATGAACCACTGCGCCCAGTTCACGTCGACGCCGACCGTCTTTTTCGCGATGGCGAGCGCGGCGACGTTGGGCGCAAGGCCGGTGAGGAAAAGCGAGCTCGTGACCGCGGTGGCCGCGAACGCCGTCCACATCACGTAGGTGCCGATCTTGCGCGCGGTGGGACCTGGCTCCGAGCCGTAGATCCTGGGGATGTTGCTGATGATCGGGAAGATCGTGCCGCCGCTGCGCGCGGTGTTCGAGGGCGTCGCCGGCGCGAGCAGCAAGTCGGCGAAGGCGACCGCGTAGCCCAGGCCGAGCGTGCGTCGCCCGAGCCATTTCACCAGCAGCAGCGCGATGCGCTTGCCCAGTCCGCTATTGCGATAGCCGATGGAGAACACGTAGGCGCCGACGATCAGCCACACCGTGCCGTCGGAGAAGCCGCTCAGCGCCCAGGCGAGCGCCTTGTTGGGATCGGCCTGTATGGTTCCCGAAAGCGCGGCGATCGTCAGGCCGATGAGGCCCACCGCCCCGACCGGCATGGACTCCAGCACCAGGCCGGAGATCACGGCGGCGAAGATCGCGAAGTAGTGCCATTGATTGGGCTTTAGCCCTTCGGGCACCGGCACCAGGAAGAGCACGAGCCACACCGCAAGCGGCGCAAAGTGGCGCCAATTGAAGCTCGGTAGACGCACCCCCTCTGCGGGCGGTGCGCCGTTCGCCGTCACGCTGTTCGTTCCCATCCCCGTCTCCAATGCGAAGATGGGCCTACGCTATCCGCTGCCCGGGTCGACTTGTTGACCTAGCTCAAATGGACGGTCCGTTTCTCGCCGGTTGCTGCTAGATCTTGAGTACCCCCGGGAGCCAGAGCGCCATCGCCGGAAACGCGATGAGGAGCGCGACGAGGACGAGGTCGGCGACGAGGAAAGGGAGCGTGCCGAGGTAGACGCGCGCGACGGGGATGTCGGGATGCTGCGCCTGGATGGCGAACACCGTCATCCCGGTGGGCGGCGAGATGAGGCCGATGGTGCACATGATGGTCACGAACACGCCGAGCCAGATGCCGTCGTAGCCGATGCTCGTCACGAGGGGCAGGGCGACCGGCACCGTGATGAGGATCATGCTCACCTCGTCGAGGAAGGTGCCGAGCACGAGGTAGAGCGCCATCACGGCGAGCAGGATCATGAGCGGCGAGAGCTTCGCGTGCGCGACCCAGCGCGCGAGCTCGGAGGGAAACTCCGTGAGCACGATGAAGCGCGAGAAGATGAAGGCGCCGATGACGATGAAGAATACGGCCGCCGTCGTGTGCACCGACTCGAGCAGCGCGTCCACGAGCGCGCGCCAGCCCATCGCCCGGGTGAAGAAGGCGATGAGGATCGCGACGAACGCGGCGAGCGCGGCCGCCTCGGTCGGGGAAAACCAGCCGAGATAGATGCCGAAGAGGGCGAAGAAGAAGAGCACGCCGAGCTTCCAGATCCCGAGCGAGGCGCGCAGGCGCTGGAGGAGGCTCATACCCGGAACGCGCGGCACCCACGCGGGCCGCAGCCATGCGACCGTCCACACCGCAAGCACGTAGAGGCCGGCGAGCACGACACCCGGAACGAAGCACGCCGCATAGAGCCGGGCGAGCGACTGCTCCGCGGCGAGCGCGTAGATCGCGGTGAGCACCGAGGGCGGGATGAGCACCGCGAGCGTTCCGGCGGAGGCGACGGCTCCGGCGGAGAAGGACGCCTCGTAGCCGTGGCGGCGCATCTCCGGGATGGCGACCCGGGAAAAGGTCGCCGCGGTGGCGATCGAGGAGCCGCAGATCGCGCCGAAGAGCGCGCACGCGCCGATGGTGGCGTTCGCGAGGGCGCCTCGGACTCCCGAAAAGAGGCCGTTGCAGGCGTCGAAGGTTTCCTTGGCCATCCTGCCGCGCGAGGCGACCGCCCCCATGAGGATGAAGAGCGGCACGACCGAGAGCGAATAGGCGCTCGCCAGCTCGAAGGGCACCGAGGCGAGCACGGTGAGCGCCTTGCGCCAGCCGTCGATGGCCGCGTAGCCGGCGACGCCCACGATGGCGAGCGCGACGGCGATCGGCACGCGCAGCCACAGGATCACGAGAAGCGCGATCACGCCCCAGAAACCGATCGCGAGGTTGCTCAGGCCTTGCTCCGCCAGCGGGCGATGTACACGACCGTGGCGACGGCCGAGCCGGCGATGCCGAGGAGTACGGGGATCCAGTAGTAGATCTTGGGAATGGAGAGGTCGGCGGTGACGTCGCCGAGCTGGACCATGTCGCGCGCGAGCGGCACCATCTCGCAGAGCGTCACGCCGAGCAGCGCCGCGGAGAGGCAGGCGGCGACGAGGTCGAGGACGCGCACGACGCGCCTGCCCACCATGTAGTCGATCGCGTCCACGATCAGGTTCTCGTCGCGCAGGAACACCGCCGGCATCGCGAGGAACACCGCGCACGCGAGGCCGAGCTCGATCAGCTCGAAGGTGCCGTGGATCGGCGTCTTGAAGAGCGAGCGCAGCGCGACGTCCGCCACCGTCAGCAGCATCATGGCGGCGAGGAACGCCGCCGCCACATAGCCGAAGATTTTCTCAACAAGCTTCATGCGAAATCAGGGACGTCTGTCCCTGATTCTTTCACTGCCAGAAGTTCTTGGAGGTCTTCGCGTGTTTCTCGGAGAGCGCGACCATCATCTTGTGGACCGCGCGGGCCGGAAGCCCCTTGCCCTCGAGCTCCTTCAGCTTCGCCTCGGTGACGCCGGCGCCGATCTGGCGGAACTTCGCGTCCTCGGCGCTCGAGAGCTTGATCGGCTGGTCGCCGCCCTCGAGGAGCGCCTTCTTGCCGACCTCGTCGAGCGCGTCCCAGCCCTCGCCGACTTCCTTCTCCACGCCGACGACCGAGTCGTCCACCATCTTGCGCAGGTCGGGCGGCAGGCCCTTGTAGGTGTCCGGGTTCATGGCGACGCCGAACGACGAGACGTAGGAATACATCTCGGTGGAATACTTCAGCGTGCCGCCCATCTTGAACGCGATCCCGGCGCCGCCGTAGTCGATGAAGACGCCGTCGAGCGTGCCTTTCTGCAGCTGCTCGAGCTGGTCGGGCGGCGGCACGCCGACCGGCGTGCCGCCGAGCGCGGCGACGAAATCGCGGATGGTCGGCGCGGCGAAGCGGATGCGCAGGCCCTTGAAGTCGTTCGTGGTATGGATCGGCACCTTGGTGGTGTGCACGTTTCCCGGCTGGTGCGTGAGGAGCAGCAGCACATGCACGCCCTTGTGCTCCGCGTCGAGGTACTTCGAGCGCAGCTCGCGGTCGTTCAGGACCTTGGTACCGATTTCTGCGCTTCCGACCATGTAAGGAAGCGAGATGAGCTCGACCAGCGGAAAGCGACCGGGCGTGCCGCCGTGGAGGAACCAGGCGACGTCCGCCTGGCCGGTGCGCGCGAGATCGTAGTGCGCGGGGGCGGGCGCCATCTGCGCGCCGGGGAAATGCTTGAAGACCAGGCGGCCGCCCGACTGCTTCTCGAGCTTCTCGCCCCACTTCATGAGCCAGATCGTCATGAAGTGCTGCGCGCCGACGAACTCGGCGACCTTGATCTCGTATTTCTGCTGCGCTCCGGCGCCGCGCGAAACGCAAAGCGCCAGGACGAACATCATCAGTAGACGCGCCATCGGCTCCTCCCGAGTAGACGTGGTCGATTATAGTGGAGCGCGATGCGCCTGCTGCTCTTCGACCTCGGCGGCGTGCTGGTGGACGTCTCCGGCTACCGCAACCTCGGCCCGCTCCTCGCCCGCTCGCTCGACGAGCCGCAGGTGCTGAAGGAGCTGCGCAGCTGCCCGGTGCTGCGCGGCTTCGAGACCGGGAAGCTCGGGCCCGAGGAGTTCGCCGAGCAATTCGTCGCCGCCTGGGACTGCGTCCTCGCGCCCGAAGAGTTCCTGCGCCAGTTCCGCGGCTGGACGCACGGCTTCTACCCGGGCGCGCGCGAGCTCCTGGCGGGGCTGCAAGGCCGGCACCGCCGTGCTTGCCTCAGCAACTCGAACGCCGTCCATTGGGCGCGCATGGAGCAGGAGCTCGGCATCTTCGAGCCCTTCGAGGCCGCGCTCTCCTCGCACCAGCTCGGCTGCTACAAGCCCGATCGCGAGATCTACGAGCGCGCCTTCGCCTCGCTCGGCGTCGCGCCGCGGGAGGTGATCTTCTTCGACGACCTCGCGGCGAACGTCGAGGGCGCGCGCGCCTGCGGCGCCGAGGCCTACCAGGTGAAAGGCATCGCCCAGCTCGGCGAGCAGCTCCGCCGGCTCAACCTCTAAACAGGGACAGACCACGTTTTTTCGACATGCGAAAAAACGTGGTCTGTCCCTGATTCCTGATCATTCGGGATATCCATCGGGGTTGGAGGCTTGCCAGCGCCAGGCGTCGGCGCACATGTCGGCAAGGCCGAGCTTCGTCTTCCATCCGAGCGCGCGGGCGGCAAGGCGCGGGTCCGCGTACACCGTCGCCGTGTCGCCCGGCCGGCGAGGGCCCGTCTCGAGTGGGACCTTGCAGCGGGACGCCTGCTCGAACGCGCGCACGACCTCGAGCACCGAATAGCCGCGGCCGGTACCGAGGTTGACCGCGAGCGAGCGCCGCTCGCGCTCGAGGTAGCTCAGCGCCGCGACATGGCCTTGCGCGAGGTCCATGACGTGCAGATAGTCGCGCACTCCGGTGCCGTCCTTCGTCGGGTAGTCGGCGCCGAAGACGATCAGCTTCGGCAGCGTGCCGATCGCCACGCGCGCGACATAGGGGAGGAGGTTGTTCGGCACGCCGCGCGGATCCTCGCCGATGCGGCCGGAGGGATGGGCGCCGATCGGGTTGAAGTAGCGCAGCGCGACGTACGCGAAAGGCGGATCGGAGGCTGCACGGTCGTCGAGCAGGTGCTCGATCACGAGCTTTGTCTTGCCGTAGGGGCTCTGCGGGCGCAGCGGATGGTCCTCGGCGATCGGCAGCCGTTCCGGCTCGCCATAGACGGTGGCCGACGAGCTGAACACGATGCGCTCCACTTTGTGCGCGGCCATGGCATCGAGCAGCGCCACGGTGCCGCCGACGTTGTTGTCGTAATAGAGCACCGGCTTCGCGACGGATTCGCCGACCGCCTTCAGGCCGGCGAAGTGCACCACGGCGTGGATCCTGCCCTGAGCAAATACCGCATCCAGGGCGCGGCGCTCGCGCAGGTCCACGCGGTGGAACGCGAGGTCCTTGCGCGTGAGCTCGCGCAGGCGATCGAGCACCGAGCGCTTGGAGTTCACGAGGTTGTCCACGATCACCGGCTCGTAGCCCGCCTCGGCGAGCACGACGCAGGTGTGCGAGCCGATGTAGCCGAGGCCCCCGGTGACGAGGACGCGGCGCCTCAAGCCGGGACGGCTTCCTTGCGCAGCGGCATGTGCCGCAGCCACTTCTCGACTTCGGCCGCATCGGAAAAGAGCGTCTCGAGCTCCGCGCGCGCCTCGTCCTCGGTCTGCAGCACCGACTCGACCACGCTCCATTTGCGCCCGCTGCGGTCGGTGGCGAGCTCGAGGCGCGTGCCGAACGGATCGAGGAAGTACGCCGACCAGAAGCGCCCGCCGAGGGGCACCGGGCCGATTACCTTGAGGCCGCAGCTCTTCACGTGCTCGACCATGGCGTCGAACCGGTCGGGCGGCACATGGAAGGCGACGTGCTGCATGCCGCCGACGTGGTCGCGCACCTGGCGCGGCAGGCCCTTCGGGTACTCGAAGATCGCGAAGAGCGAGTCGTTGCCCATGTCGAAGAAATAGTGGCGCAGGTTGTCGTACGGCGGCTGCCAGCGGTCCTGCTCGTAGGGGACGCGGCGCACATGCACCAGCCGGAAGCCCATCACGCGGGTGTAGAAATCCATCGCGACCGGCATGTCGTCGGAGACGATGGCGAGGTGATCAATGCCGCGCGTGCTCATGGCTCTTCTCCAGTCCGGCGAGGAACGGGCGCAGCGCGCCCAGGAAGCCCTGCGGGTTCTCGCCCGCGATGTTGTGTCCGGCGTCGACCTCGGCGATGCGCAGCCCGGCGTTGGCGGCGCGCATCTTTTCCTTCGTCTCCGGGGCGTACATGTCCGAGCGCGCACCGCGCAGCGAGAGGATCGGGCAGCGCACCTCGCCGATGAGCTGCCACATGTCCACGCCGAGCTTCGGGCGCTCGCCGCTCTCGAGCATCTTCCTGAACTGGTCGCGAAAATGCGGATCGCGCTTCACCGCGAGGCCCTGCGGCGTCTTTTTCAGATACGCCTCGAAACGCTCGCGGCTGCCTTTCCCGAAGTATTTCAGCGCCTCCTCGATGCTCGCGAAGGCGTCGGGCGTGCCCGCGACCGTCTGCGCCGTGCGCCGGGTGCCGGCGGGCGCGTTCTCGGGCGAATAGTCCACCAGCACGAGGCCGGCCGCGCGTTCGGGGAACTTCGCCGCGGCGAAGGTCGCGCTGCGCCCGCCCATCGAATGCCCGGCGATGACGGCGCGGTCCAAGCCTGCATGGTCCATCACGGCGATGACGTCCCGGCCCATCGTCGGCACCGCGTAATCCTTCGCCGCGCTCCATTCGGAGTCGCCGAAGCCGCGCATGTCCATGCAGATCACCTCGCGCTCGGCGCCGAGCGCCTGCGCGACCTCCAGCCAGTCCCACGAGAAGTAGGACAGGCCGTGAACGATGAGCAGCGGCGTCGCGCCGCGCTTGCCGAGACGGCGATAGAAGAGCTCCACGTCGGCGGAGCGTACGCGGGCGGTCTGGTGGGCGATGTTCATCCTTCAATTATGCCGTCAGGGTGCCGCGGCGGATCTGGTCGAGCTCCATGGATTCGAAGAGCGCGCGGAAATTGCCCTCGCCAAAGCCTTCGTCGCCCTTCCTCTGGATGATCTCGAAGAAGATCGGGCCGATCACCGGCCGGGTGAAGATCTGCAGCAGCAGGCCGCCGCCGGGCGAGCCGTCGAGGAGGATTTTCCTCTTCTTCAGCTCGGACAAAGGCTCGCCATGGCCCGGCAGGCGCTGGTCGAGGAGCTCATAGTAGGTGTCGGGTGCGTCGAGGAGCTGCACGCCGCCCGCCTGCAGGCGGTCGACGGTGGCGTAGATATCGCGCGCGTGCAGCGCGATGTGCTGGATGCCCTCGCCGTGGTACTGGTCGAGATATTCCTGGACCTGCGAGCGGTCGTCGGCGGATTCGTTGATCGGGATCCGGATCTTGCCGCACGGGCTCGTCATGGCCTTGGATTTCAGGCCGGTCAGCTTGCCCTCGATGTCGAAGTAGCGGATCTCGCGGAAATTGAACAGGCGCTCGTAGAACTCGGCCCACTCCTGCATGCGCCCGCGGTGAACGTTATGGGTGAGATGGTCGACGAAGGCGAGCCCTGCGCCTTCCGGCGCGGGCGCCTCGCCGCGCCAGAAGGCCTCGAACCCGGGCAGCGGCTTGAAATCCACGTCGTAGATGGTGTGGCCGTAGTCGTTCTCCGGATAGCGGTCGACGAGATAGATGAGCGAGTCGCCGATTCCCTTGATCGCCGGGATGTTGAGCTCCCCCGGGCCGGCCGCGTTCTGCACGCCCCAGGCGCCGCGCCCGAGCAGCGCCTCGTAAGCCTGCGCCGCGTCCTTCACGCGGAACGCCATGGCGCACACGCTCGGCCCGTGCCGGCGGGCGAAGTTCTGCGCGAAGGAGCGCGGCTCGGCGTTGACGATGAAGTTGACGCCGCCCTGCTTGTAGAGCAGGACCTCCTTGTGGCGATGCCGCGCCACCGCGCGGAACCCCAGGCGCTCGAATAGCGCGCCGAGAGCGGCCGGGTCGGGGGCGGCATATTCGACGAACTCGAAGCCGTCGGTCCGGAGGGGGTTGTCCCAGAAGTCGGCCGCGCGAGCGGCGGGCTCGGTCATAGGAAAGCTATTATGCGCGCCATGCAACGCGTTCCGATGGCGGACTTCGAGCCCGCCCTGAAGAAAAAGCTCGACGCCTTGTGGGGCGCGCCGCCGAACCTCTACAGGGCTCTCGCCAACCACCCGCGGATCATCGACGCCTGGAGCGAGTTCGCGCGCACGCTGCGCCACGACAGCCGCACGCCCCGGCCGCTGCGCGAGCTGATGATCCTGCGCGGGGCGCAGATGATGCGCTCGGACTACGAATGGGCGCAGCACCTCGCCATGGCGCGCAAGAGCGGCGTGCGGGAAGAGCAGATCGCCGCGCTCGCCGGCTGGCGCGCCTCCGCGCAGTTCGACGCGCGCGAGAAGGCGGCGCTCGGCCTCGCCGAGGCGGTGACGGCCGGAAGCGTGGCCGACGAGGTCTATGCGGAAGCCGCGCGGCATTTCGACAGCCCCGACCTCGTCGAGCTTTGCGTCACCGCGGGCTTTTACGCGATGGTCGGCCGCGTGCTCGATGCGCTGCGCGTGGAGCTCGAGCCCGAGTTCGTCGCGCACTCGCCGAAGCTGCCGCGATCATGAGCACCCCGCAGCGCTCGTACCGCTATTACGACTTCGTCATGGCGGCGTTCGTCGCCGTGCTGCTGTGCTCGAACTTCATCGGCGCGGCGAAGCAGGCGAGCGTTACGCTGCCGCTCTTGGGCCAGGTCACGTTCGGCGCCGGCGTGCTGTTCTTTCCGATTTCGTACATCTTCGGCGACATCCTCACCGAGGTCTACGGCTATGGACGCGACCGCCGCGTGGTGTGGGCGGGATTCGGCGCGCTCGCGTTCGCCTCGCTCATGGCCTGGGTGGTGATCAGCCTGCCCGCGGCGCGGACCGACTTCATGGCGAAGTACCAGGGCGAGCTGGAGGGCGTCTTCGGCAACAGCTGGCGCATTGCCGCGGGCTCGATGATCGCGTTCTGGGCGGGCAGCTTCTCCAACAGCTACGTCCTCGCCAAGATGAAGCTGTGGAGCGACGGGCGCTGGCTCTGGACGCGCACCATCGGCTCGACGATCGTCGGCGAGGCCGTGGACTCGGCGCTCTTCTACTTCATCGCCTTCTACGCGATCTGGGCGAGCGCCGACATCGTGAAGATCGCGTTCGCGCAGTACCTGCTGAAGACCGGCTGGGAAGTCGTGATGACGCCGGTCACGTACAAGGTCGTGGGATTCCTCAAGCGTGTCGAGCAGGAGGACTACTACGACCGGCGCACGAACTTCAATCCGTTCGTGCTGGGGAAGTAGCCGGCCCGTCGCGCCGACGGTAGTCCTGCACCACCTTCTCCAGCGCCGAGCGCCCTTCGCTCGGCACGTCGTCCATCAGGAAGCGGCCGTCGATCTGGATGAAGTACTGCGCGGCGATGTGCTCGCCCGCGTCGCCGAGGCGCCAGAGAATCGCCCGGCGCGGGCCGACGGCGAGCTCAGCCACGACGTGGTTTTGCGGCAGGAGATACTGCGCATAGACGCGCTTGAAGGCATCTTCGCCGACGCTTGCGCGGTAGTCGCGCAGCACCTCGTAGCGCCGCCGCGGGGCATTGGAGGCGAGGGCCGCTTCTTCGATCTCGCCGGCAGCGAGATGGCGCACGATCGACAGCGCGGCCGCCCGGGCGCTCTCTTGCCGGTCCTGCACCATGCGGTACTCGACCGTTTTTCCGTCGGGGAGGCGCAGCTCTTCGGAAAACGCCGTTGCGGTGAAGAGCGCAAGAACAAAGACAAATTTCAAGCCGCGGCGCGCTGGGCGGCCGGCGCGGTAAACCGCGCCAGCAGGCCTTCTGCCTTCTTGCGCGCGGCGGCGATGTTCTTCAGCTTGATGTGGCCGAACCCGCGGATCTCCTCGGGCAGCGAGGCGATCTCGACCGCGAGGGCCGCATTCTGCGGATTCAGGCCCTCGAGAAGCGCTGCCACGGTCTGTTCGTAGTCCCGCACGAGCGCGCGCTCGGTGCGCCGCTCCTCGGTGCGGCCGAAGGGATCGAGCGGCGTTCCGCGCAGCCTCTTCAGCCTGGCGAGCACGCGGAACATGGCCAGCATCCAGCCGCCGAAGCGCATTTTGCGCGGCTCGCCCGTGTTCGGATCCATCCGTGCGAGGAGCGGCGGCGAGAGGTGGTACACGATCCGGTAGTCGCCCTCGAACATGCCCTCGATCTTCTTGCGGAACTCGCCGCTGGCATGCAGGCGCGCGACCTCGTACTCGTCCTTGTAGGCGAGCAGCTTGGCGTAGTACCGGGCGACCGCCTCGGTCAGCCTGGACGAATTGAGCTTTTGCTTCTCCACGCCCCTGACTCTCTCGACCAGCCTGCGGTAGCGCTCCGCATAGGCCGCGTCCTGGTATTCGGTCAAGAACTTCACGCGGCGCTCGATCAGCTCGTCGAGGGTGCGGGAAAAGTGCTCGTCGATCGGGATCACGTCCGCCGGCTTGGCGATCCGCCTGACGCGCTCGAGATCGGCGGCGGCGCGCCGTCCCCAGAGCAGCGCCTTCTTGTTGAACTCGACCGCGACGCCGTTCAGCTCGATCGCGCGCTCGAGCGCCGCGCCGGAGAGCGGCACCCAGCCTCGCTGGTAGGCGAAGCCGAGCATGAACATGTTGGTCGCGATGGCGTCTCCCATCAGCGCGGTGGCGATCTCGGAGGCGGGGACGAAGGTCGCGTTCTCCGGGCCGCAGGCCTGCGCGATGTCGCCCTGCAGGTCCGAGCCGGGGAGCTTCCAATCCGGGTTGCGGACGAACTCGGCCGTCGGCGTGACGCTCGCATTCACGATGGCGCGCGTGCGGGAGGGCGCCATCTTGGCGAGCGCCTCGGTGCTCGCCGTAACGACGAGGTCGCAGCCGATGACGAGCCGGGCGCCGCCCGTGTCCACGCGCGTCGCGTGCAGGTCCTGCGCGCGCGCGGCGATCTGCACGTGCGACATCACCGCGCCGTATTTCTGCGCGAGTCCGGACATGTCGAGGACCGTCACGCCCTTGCCCTCCAGATGCGCCGCCATGCCGAGGATCTGGCCGATCGTGATGACTCCCGTGCCGCCGATTCCGGTGACGAGGATGCCGCACGGCGTGTCGAGCGGCGCGGTCGGCGGCTCTTCGAGCGCGATGGCCTCTTCGGTGGCGGCGGCGCTCGACTTGCCCTTCCTCAGCCGGCCGCCCTCGACGGTGACGAAGCTCGGGCAGAAGCCCTTTACGCACGAGAAATCCTTGTTGCACGAGGACTGGTTGATCTGGCGCTTGCGGCCGAACTCGGTCTCGAGCGGCTCCACCGAGAGGCAGTTCGACTTCGAGCTGCAGTCGCCGCAGCCTTCGCACACCATCTCGTTGATGACCGCGCGCAGGGCGGGATCCGGATACGCATTGCGCTTGCGCCGCCGGCGCTTCTCCGAGGCGCAGGTCTGGTCGTAGATGAGCGCCGAAACCCCGGGCGTGGCGCGCAGCTCGCGCTGGACGGCGTCGAGCTCGTCGCGATGGCGGACCGTCACGCCGTTCGCCCACGCGATCCCGTGCGGATACTTCTGCGGCTCGTCCGTGACGACGACGATCGGCTTCACGCCTTCGGCCGCGAGCTGCCGCGAGATCATCGCCGGATCGAGCGGGCCGTCGTGGCGCTGGCCGCCCGTCATGGCGACCGCGTCGTTGTAGAGAATCTTGTAGGTCATGTTGACCTTGGCGGCCACCGCGGCGCGGATCGCGAGCAGGCCGGAGTGGAAATACGTGCCGTCGCCGAGATTCGCGAAGATGTGCTTCTCGTCGGTGAAGGGCGCCTGGCCGATCCAGGGCGCGCCCTCTGCGCCCATGTGCGTGAAGGTGGCCGTGCTGCGGTTCATCCACACGGCCATGAAGTGGCAGCCGATTCCGGCCGTGGCCCGGCTTCCTTCGGGGACGCGCGTCGACGTGTTGTGCGGGCAGCCGGAGCAGAAGTAGGGCTGCCTGATCGCGGTGACGCGCGGTTTCGCGAGCAGCTTCTCCTTGAAGTCGAGGAACGCGAGCCGTTCCCTGAACTGGCTCCCCAGGCTCGCCGTCATGTTCAGCTTGGAAAGCCGTTGCGCGATCACCCTCGCCACCATCGCGGGCGAGTGCTCGTAGTGCGCGGGCAGCAGCCAGGTTCCCGCGGGCTGGCCTTCGGCGCGGCTCCATTCGCCGTTGTCGTCGAACTTGCCGACGACGCGCGGCGTGCGCACGCCTTCCTTCCAGTTGTAGAGCTCTTCCTTGATCTGGTACTCGATGACCTGGCGCTTCTCCTCGACGACGAGGATCTCCTCGAGGCCGTCGGCGAAGCGCCGCGCGCCCTGCGGCTCGAGCGGCCATGACATCGCCACCTTGTAGACGCGCAGGCCGATGTCGCGGGCGACGGCCTCGTCGATGCCGAGATCGGCGAGCGCCTGCATCACGTCGCCGAAGGACTTTCCGGTCGTGACGATTCCCAGCCGGGCCTTGAGGCCCGACGAGGGCTCGTTCCAGACGATGCGGTCGAGGCCGTTCGCGCGGACATAGGCGAGGGCCGCGTACACCTTGTAGTCGAGGATGCGCGCTTCCTGCTCGAGGAAGCCGTCGGGCCAGCGGATGTTGAGGCCGGTGGGCGGCGCGACGAAATCCGTTGGCAGGCGGCAGGCAACGCGCTGCGGGTCCACGATGACGCTCGCCCCGGACTCGACCACGTCGGTGACGCATTTGAAGGCGACCCACAGACCGGAATAGCGGCTCATCGCGAAGCCGTGCAGGCCCAGGTCCAGGTAATCCTGGACGTTTGCCGGGTTGAGCACCGGGATGAGGCAAGCCTTGAAGATGTGCTCGGACTGGTGCGGCAGCGTCGAGGACTTCGCGGCGTGATCGTCGCCGGCGAGCACGAGCACCCCGCCGTGCTTCGATGTGCCGGCGGCGTTGGCGTGCTTGAAGACGTCGCCGCAGCGGTCGACGCCCGGACCCTTGCCGTACCACATGGCGAACACGCCGTCGTAGCGCGCCCCCGGAAACATCCCGACCTGCTGCGTGCCCCAGACCGCGCTCGCGGCGAGGTCTTCGTTCACGCCGGGCTGGAACTTGATGTGGTGCTCCTCGAGATGCTTCTGCGCGCGCCACAGGCTCTGGTCGAGGCCTCCGAGCGGCGAGCCGCGGTATCCGGAGACGAAGCCTGCGGTATTGAGCCCGGCGGTCTGGTCGCGCACCCGCTGCAGCATCATCAACCGGATGAGCGCCTGCGTGCCCGTGAGGAACACGCGTCCGTCGGCGACGGTGTACTTGTCGTCGAGGGAGGCCTTGGCGAGCTCCAGGGGCGCGTTCACGGATATCCCTTAGACAGCACTGCGCGCTTTGATTCTCGGCTTCGGGCGCGCGCGCGGCCGATCCCAATACGGCTCCGGGCCGAAGGATTCCGCGAGAAACTCGATGAAGACGCGGGTCTTTGCGGGCAGATAGCGCCGGTGAGGATACACCGCGTAGATCGCCACATCGCTGCCGAAGGTATAGCCCGGGAAGAGGGGCACGAGCGAGCCCTCCTCCAGGTGCTGGCGCACGTCCCAGGTGGACTTAAGCGCGACCCCGAGCCCCGCGAGGGCCCATTCCCGCAGCACCTCCCAGTTGTCGCAGGCATAGCGTCCCGAGACGCGCACCGAGCCCGCCTGCCCGCCGGGATCGGTGTAGTCCCAGGTCATCGAGAAATCCGTGCTGGTGATGCAGTTATGCCGCGCCAGGTCCTGCGGCGCGCGCGGCGTGCCATTTCGCCGCAGGTATTCCGGGCTTGCACAGACGACCCGCCGGTTGGGCGCAAGGCGCCGGGCGGCGAGCGAGGAATCCTCGAGGTGCGCGATCCGCACTGCGAGGTCGAAGCCTTCCTCGATGATGTTTACCGTGCGGTCCGAGAGGCTCAGCGCGAGCTGCACGTTCGGGTAGCGCTCGGCAAAGCGCGGCACGAGCGGCGCGATGTGGCGGTTGCCGAACGAAGCGGGCAGGGCGACCTTGAGCGTGCCCCGCGGCTCCATCCGCCCCACCGAGACTGCGGCCTCCGCCTCGTCGATCTCGGCCAGTAGCCGCGAGCAGGTGTCGTAGTAATTCGCGCCCTCATCGGTCAGGCGCAGGCTGCGCGTGGTGCGGTTCAGCAGCCGCACGCCGAGCCTCGCCTCCAGCGCGGACAGGCGCCGGCTCACCATGGCCGGGGATAGTCCCAGCTCGCGGGCGGCCGACGAAAGGCTCCCGGTCGCCACAACCCGTGAAAATACGGACATTTCGGTCAGGACATCGGCCATCTTTGCAATTTATGCAACAGTGTTTTACAATGAAGTCGTATTCTAGCTGTTGCGGTTAAGACTTAGAATTTGCTGCAGCGCAATAGCGACTCGACGTCGCGCCGTCGCGGATCCTCCTCCTCCTCTTTCCGCGTCGGATTAGCGTCCGGGGGCAGCGCCCGAAAGGGCCCTGCCCCTGTTTTTTTCTACCTGCGCAGGAGCAGGGCAGCGAAGGCAGCCAGGGAAATCAGCGAAAGCAGCATGATTACCGCACCTGCGGGGCGCGGTGAGCGCTCAACCCAGCGGTCGAGCGGCAGGTGCATCACGTCGCTTTGGGCGAAGAACTGCTTGGTCGAGTGCCAGCGGTTGGCGCGCTGCTCCAGCGCGGCCCATGTCGCGGGAAAGAACAAGAGCAGCACGCCGGCGCCGAACGCCCCTATGCAGCCGAGCACCAGCAGCCAGCGCACGGCGTCGGCCACCACGAACGACGCCGCCCAGAGCCCGCCGCGCGCCTGCAGCAGGGCGGCCGCCGGAATCTTTGGCATGGAAGCGAGCACGACCGCAGCGAAGGCGCCCCCCGAAGCGAATATGGCACCGGCGATGCGCCGCTGGGAGCCGGTCAAGCTCGAGTGCTCGCGGACCGGATATTCCTCGCGTGCGCGCAGGTCCGCGCGACTCATCACCCAGTGGTTCAGGCGAGCGAAAAGCCCGAGCGCGGCCTGCGCTCGCAGCACGAGCACGATGCCGATCCCTATGCCGGCCAGACTGCCGAGGAGCAGCACGATCAGAACCGACTGTACGAGTACTTCGCGCAGCGTCGCCATGCGTCCTCCTTTGAGGTGCGGTCCTGATTATGCCCTCAGCCCGAGATCCGGCGCCACATCCGCAGTTGCGCCGCTCGGCTGGGTGGCGAGCGCTTTCGGCATAATGAGGAAAGCCGGCAAAAACCACATGACTTCCCCGAGGGCGTACAGCAGAGCGCACCCGAGCGCGCGCTACATCGAGCTGCAGAAGCAATACGCGAGCATGCACGTCACGGGCGCGCCCGGGCTCGGGCTTGCTCCAAACGACACCTTCCCGGGTCGAAGCCTCTTCGCCCACTTGGATCCGATTCGCCGGCTGGTGCAGAAGACGGGCGCAAAAACCATTCTCGACTATGGCTCGGGCAAGGGGCTGCAGTATCGAGCGCATCCGATCCTGGTGGATGGCCGTGCCGTGGCGGACAGCGTCGCCGAATACTGGGACGTCGACGAAGTGCGCTGCTACGACCCGGGGTACGAGCCCTACGCCGCCTTGCCCGCCGACAAGTTCGACGGCGTCATCTCCACGGATGTGCTGGAGCATTGCCCCGAAGACGATCTCGCCTGGATCCTCGATGAGGCATTCGCCTTTGCGCGCAGGTTTGTCTACCTCAACGTCGCCTGCTTTCCCGCGCGCAAGTCCCTGCCCAATGGAGAAAACGCGCACGCGACGGTCCGCCCCCCGGAATGGTGGCGCGAGCTCGTGGCCGAGCGCGCCCGCCAGCATGACGGCTTGCTCTGGGAATTGCACGCGGCCTACTCCGCCGGCGGAAACATTGCCGAAAAGATCTTCAGCAGCGCCGACTCCATGCCGCAGGCGCATGGCGCGGTGACGGCGGTTTCTCTCGAAGGCCTTAGGGCATTCTTCGGCACGCCGAACGACATGACGCGCTGGCGTGCCGAATCGCTTTACACGAAGGAGCCCGTGACGATCGAGTGGCTGCGGGCGATGCCGGCAGGGTCCGTGTTCCTGGATGTGGGCGCGAATGTCGGCCTCTACACCGTGTTTGCCGCGCTTGCTCGCGAGGCCCGCGTCTTCGCCTTCGAGCCCGAGAGCCAGAACTATGCGCTGCTGAACGAGAATTTACGGCTGAACGGGTTGGGCGACAAAGTCACGGCGATCTGCGCCGGCCTCTCGGATCGCTCCGGTGTTTCGCGCCTGTACCTGTCGCAACCGATGGCCGGAGGATCGTGCCATTCCCTGGGGGCCGAGGTCGGATTCCGCCTCGAGCCGCGGCCCGCCGCGTTCGCACAGGGGGCGATGGCCGTGCGCTTCGACGAACTCGTCGCTGCCGGCGACGTTCCGGTGCCGGGCTACATCAAGATCGATGTCGATGGATTCGAGCACAAGGTCATCGCGGGCATGGAGCGCACGTTGCGGGACGAGAGCGTGCGCTCCCTGATCGTGGAGCTCAATCCCGCGCTGTCAGAGCACAGGGAAGTCCGGGAGCATCTCGCGACGATGGGATTTCGCTGGGATGCGGACCAGGTGGCAGCGGCGGCGCGCAAGACGGGCCCCTTCAAGGGCGTGGCGGAGCATGTCTTCCGCCGTTGAGTCCCACGTCTTCGCCCGCATCGCCGAGGCGGCGGTGCAGCGCGAGCCTTTCGCGCACTGCGTGATCGACGGCATCTTCCCGCGCGAGTTCTACGAGTCCATTGTGGACGAGTGGCCCACGGAAGAGGCATGGCTGCCGCTTGGCGAGTCGGGACGCGTGGGCAAGGGTACTTATGCGTCGCGCATGGTCGTGCTGATGAACGACGCCGGCTACGCCCGCTTGGACGAAGAGCGCCGCCGTTTCTGGGTGGGCGAGGTGGGAGGCTGGCTGCTCGGCACGGGCCTGAGGCGGCTCCTGCTGGAGAAATTCGCCGACGACTTGGCGACGGCCGGTTTCGGCGCGCCGCTCGAGCGCACCGCGGGCGACGCACTGCTCGTGAGCGACCGCACCCGCTACAAGATCGGGCCACATACCGACGCGCAGCACCGGGTGGTCTCGCTGCTCTTCTATCTGCCCGAAGACGCGGCTTTTCGCCGTTTCGGGACGAGCTTCTACGTGCCTCGCACCGCGTCCTTCCGCTGCCGCGGGGGCCCGCACCATCCATTCGCGCTGTTCGAGCGCGTGAAGACGGTGGAATTCGTGCCGAACAGGCTTGTCATCTTTCCAAAAACCGACCGCTGCTTCCACGGCGTCGAGGACGTCGATTTGCCCGGGATCGAGCGCCGTCTTCTCATCTACAACGTGCGTCGGACCTCATGAGCGAGCGCGCGACGCAAGAGCTGATCAGCAACGCCCGCGGGCTGGTGGCGCAAGGGAACCTGGACGGCGCCGAGCGCCTGCTCGCGGACGCTGCCCGCAGTCCCGCGGGCCGCGACGACGCCGCGTTGAACCATCTGTTCGGACAGGTTCTGCATGACCTGGGAAAGCTCGATCGCGCCATTACGCATTACCGACGTTCCGTACGACTCGATGGGGCGAATGCCGAGCTGCACCGCGATCTCGGCGTGGCTTATGAAAGCAAGTCCTGGCTGAGGGAAGCGACCGAGTGCCTGCGCGAGGCCGTGCGCCTGGATCCGGGTGACGAGCTCGCGCAGGGCTATCTCGGGCGCGTGCTCCGTGCGCAGGGAGATACCGTGCCGGCGCTCCGTCATTTCGCGCGCGCGGCGTGGCTCAAGGTCACGCGGCCGTTTCGTCCGGCGGGAAAGGTCCCTGCCGAGCCCGCGCGGGCTGCACCGGCGGAGCCGCCTGCCCTGGCGCAGGCCAAGGCCGACTTCGAGGCGAAACGTCTGCCGGCGGCCGAGCGCGCGCTCCGCGACCTGATCGGCCGGGGCGAAGGCTCTGCGCAGTCGCTCGCGCTCCTCGCGAAAGTATGCGCGAAGACCAAGCGGCTGGATGAGGGACTGCGGTACGTCGACGCGGCAATCGCAGAGGATCCGCAAAACGCCGAATGGTGGGTGCTCAAGGGCGAGCTTCAGTTCGGCTCCGAGCGCCTGGACGAGGCGGCGGCGAGTCTCGAAGCGGCTCTGGAGCGCGACCGGGGGCACGCGAAGGCGTGTGCCCATCTTGCGCTGGTCGAGCAGCGTCGCGACCGCATGGAGCGCGCCGAGGAACTCTCGAAGCGAGCCCGGGAGCTGGACCCTCTGTCGGCTCACGTGAACAACGCACGCGGATACGTCCTTCTTGCGCAGGAAAGGTTCGACGAGGCGGATGCGTGCTGCCGCGATGCGATCCGGCTCGAGCCCGCATCCGCAGGGCCCTATCTCAATCTCGCCCATTCGCTGAAGGAGCGCGGCCGAATCGAAGAGGCGCGCGAGATGGTCGCGAAGGGGGCGGACCGGTTGAGCGACGAAGCGGCCTCTTACTGCCACCTCGCCGGATTCGAGATGGACATGGGGCAGATCGACGACGCGATCGAGCATGCCCGCCAGGCGCTCATGGTGGACCCGGGGCATCCGGATGCCCACATGGCGCTCGCCAACCTCCTGCTGTTGTCGGGAAGACATGAGGAGGGATGGCGCGAATACGAGTGGCGCAAGCGCTACCGGAGGCAGGCGGCAATCCATGAGTTCTTCCGCGCGCGATTGCAGAACGTGCGGCAATGGGCCGGCGCTCCACTCGAAGGAAAACGCTTGCTCGTGCACTGCGAGCAGGCACTGGGCGAGCAGATTCTCTTTTCCTCTTGCCTGCCAGCGCTGACCGGGCGAGCGGCGGCGATCACCCTCTTGTGCGACGAGCGGCTGCGCGAGCTCTTCGCGCGCTCGATGCCCCAACTGGCCGTCACAGCGGTGTGCCGCGGCGATCAGCTGAGCGACTATCAGCCGAACGGACAGTGTGACTTCTGGTGCGCGCTCGGCAGCCTGCCGAGCGCGCTGCGCCTCGCTGGATCGGCCATTCCGCCGGCCGTGTCCTACCTCGTGCCGGACGCGGGCCGCGTGCAGCGGTGGCGCGAGCGGCTGCGCAGCGCCGGTTCGGGGCTCAAGGTCGGCATCTCGTGGCGGGGCGGGGTCATCGCGACGGGAAGGTTCAAGCGCTCCATGGAGCTCGCGGTGCTGCGGCCGCTGCTCGAGGTGCCGGGGGTCACGTGGATCAGCATGCAATACACCAAGTCGGCGGACGAGATTGCGCAGTTCCGCAAGGCGACGGGAATCGAAGTCCTGCACTGGCAGGAGGCGATCGACGACTTCGAGGAGCATGCGGCACTCGCCGCGGCGCTCGACCATCGCATCAGCGTCTGCAACACGCTGGTTCATCTCTCGGGAGCGATGGGCCTGCGCACCTGGGTGCTCTCGCCGCCGGCAACGATCTGGCCCTACGGTCTCGGAACGCGCATGCCCTGGTATCCGAGTGTCACCATTTACCGACAGCGGCGCTACAAGGACTGGTCCGAGCCGATTGCTGCCGCGGTACGTGACCTGCGGGCGCTGGTGCAGGAAAGTCAGCCGCGGTAATTCGGCTACAGTAGCGGTCGGCACAGGGAGGGAACATGGCCGTCCCCGAGAAGGCGCGGCAGAAGATCCGGCTGGGCGACGTGCTCGTCGGGCAGAAGCTCATCAGCAGCGAGCAGCTGGGCAACGCGCTCGATCAGCAGAAGAAGACCGGCCGCAAGCTCGGCCGCGTGCTGATCGACCTCGGTTTCGTCACCGAAGAGCAGATCGCGCAGGCGCTCTCGCGCCAGCTCGGGATGCCGTACGTCAACCTGAAGCAGTTCAATGCCTCGCCGAGCGTCGCGCGGCGGCTGCCGGAAGCGCTGGCGCGGCGTTTCCGCGCCATCGTCCTCGAGGAGCGCGCTTCCAACTATTTCGTCGGCATGGCGGACCCGACGGACCTCTTCGCCTACGACGAAATCTCGCGCGCGCTGAAGCGCGAGCTCGAGACCTGCGTCGTGAGCGAGAGCGTGCTCCTGCAGACGATCGATCGCCTGTATCGGCGCACCGAGGAGATTTCCGGGCTCGCCAAGGAGCTGGAGCGCGACGTCGGCGACAGCTACATCGATTTCGGCAGGCTCGGCGCCGACCTCGGCGCCGAGGAAGCGCCCGTGGTCAAGCTGCTGCAGTCGGTGTTCGAGGACGCGGTCCAGGTGAGCGCTTCCGACATCCACATCGAGCCGCAGGAAAACGAGGCGCAGATCCGCTTTCGCATCGACGGCGTGCTCGTGCTGCAGACGCAGGCCGATATCCGCATCGCCCCGGCGCTGGTCCTGCGCCTGAAGCTGATGGCCTCGCTCGACATCTCGGAGAAGCGGCTGCCCCAGGACGGACGCTTCGCCATCATCGTGCGCGATCAGCCGATCGACGTGCGCATGTCCACCATGCCGACGCAGTACGGCGAGTCGGTCGTGATGAGGCTGCTCAACAAGCGCACCGGCCTGATCGGCCTGGACCAGCTTGGCATGCCTGCCGAGATGCTGACCCGCTATCGCGAGATCGCCAGCCGCGAGTCGGGCATGCTGCTCGTGTGCGGTCCGACCGGGAGCGGCAAGACGACGACCCTCTACGCGACGCTCGCCGAGCTCAATTCCGTCGAGAAGAAGGTGATCACGGTCGAGGACCCGGTGGAATACCGCCTGCGCGGCATCAACCAGGTGCAGGTGAACGAGAA
>Ga0070741_10004737_pt1 | contig 31434 bp, 27 predicted proteins | sample Coa_R1_4_FD_66440 | JGI IMG/M metagenome (GOLD analysis project Ga0070741, IMG submission 66440) | Surface soil microbial communities from Centralia Pennsylvania, which are recovering from an underground coalmine fire - Coalmine... | ecosystem: Environmental > Terrestrial > Soil > Unclassified ... | reverse complement strand
GTCACGGCGATCACGGCCGAGAACGGCTGAACCGCAACGCCCCCCAAGACCATCTCACCGCTCCACCACCTTCCAGACCCTCCGCGTCCCCTCACACATCACTTGGCGGTGGATTCAGGTGTAGTCGACGGCGTCGAACTGCGGCGTCATCACCAGCTCCGCCTTCACCTCGGGCGAGTCGACGACGATCCGGCCGTCGAGGCCGAAGTCGATGGAGGCGCTGCGGAACGTGCCGGGCCCGAGCGGCTCGACGACCTCGACCGTCTGGCCGGCCGCCGCCAGGCTGAAGCGGGCCCGGCGCCCTTCGCTGTTGGGCGACGTCGACACATGCACCGCGCCGAAGACCGGTTCGGTCGACGACCAGAAGCCGAGGAAGGCGTTGTCGCGCCAGGGCGGGTCGCCGGCGGCGGCGGCGTCGGCGTGGATCGGCCGAGCCAGGGCGCCCCAGGGGCCGTTGTCGTTCGTCATCTCAGTCTCCCCGCTTCAGCACTTCGACGGTGCCGGCCGTGCCGTCGACCCGGCAGATGTCGCCCGTCCGCAGCACCCGGGTGCCGTTGCCGGTGCCCATCACACAGGGGACACCCAGCTCCCGGGCCACCACGGCGGCGTGGCTCAGCAGCCCGCCGATGTCGACCACGAGGGCCTTGGCCAGGAACATGATCGACGCCCAGCTGGGATCGGTGGTGTGGGTGACGAGGATGTCGCCCGGTTCGAACTCGGCGCTGGACGGGTCGGTCATCACCACCACCCGGCCCTCCACGATGCCCGCCGAGGCGCCGGTGCCCGTCAGTGGCCCGGCCCCTTCGGAGAGGTTTTCGCCGACGGCGGGCAGCGGGTCCGGCAGCCCCTGGAAGCAGTCGGGGACCGTCAGCGTGCGGTAGTGCTCGTGCCGTTCCCGGCGGGCGGCGATCAGGTCCGGGTCGGGATGAGGAAGAGCACCGGTCACCTCGGGCACGGTGAGGTAGAAGACGTGGTCGGGATCATCGAGGAGACCGTCGCCGGCGAGCCGGGCGCCGATGTGGCGGGCGGAGGCTCGCATCACGTCGAGCGCCTGCAGGTAGGCGGTCTTGCCGACGCCCCGGAGGGGCAGGCGCTGCCCGGCCAGTTTCAGGACCAGGCGGGCCTGGGCCTGGCGGGCCCGGGGGAGCGCGGCCAGCAGTTCGGCCTCGGTCCGTCGCCGCTCGGCCGCCCGGGCTGCCTCTCCCTGGCTGGGATCGGCGTCGTCGCCCCGGGTGCGATACCCCTCGAGGAGGTGGCGGAGGGGGTCGGCGTCCTCCCGCCAGACGCGGCTCGAGATCTCCCCCTCGTAGGGGCCGTGGTAGCCGTGCCGGGCCAGGAATCCGTCGAGGTCGAGGCGGCCCCGCGACACCGCCCACAGGTCCTCCACCATGGCGGTCTCGTCGTGCGAGCCTTGGCCGCTCATCAGTACGGCGCTGTCGATGCCGGTGGCGGCGGCGAGGCGCGAGACCTGGTCGTAGACCGGCTGGATGCAGGCGATCACGACGACCGTCTGGACGGTCAGGTTGTACTCGAACCGGTCCCGGGCGGCGGCGAACTGCCGGCGCGCCTCGGCCAGGCCGAGCTGGGGTGTGCGGGCGACTTCCTGGCGCCACCACGGCCCGGTCTCGGCCCGGGCGGCCAGAGTGGCCTTCGGCTTCCCGAAGAACGTGACGGGGAAGCGGGCGGCCACGGCCGGCCAGCGGCGCATGGTCGGCCGGCTCACGAGGTCGGGAGGTTCGAAACCGAGGAGTTGACTGGCGATGGCCGGTCCCGAAGTCCCGGGCATGACGTCGCCGATGCGGGCCAGGAAGTCGACTCGGGCGGCCGCCCGTCCGTAGAAGATGTTGAAGAACCGCTCCTCCGGTCGGGCCGGCTCGCCTGTCTCGTCCTTCCGGAGGGCGCCGACGTCATAGAACGCCCGGCGGCAGCCCCGTTCCCCGGCCGGTCCCCACACGCTCCACCCCAGCGGTGTGAGCGTGCCGGGCATGGCCTCGGCGGTGTTCGTCGTGCTCCAGTAGGAAGCCGGATCGGACGAACTGTGGATGGGGTCGGCGGAGGCGGTCACGTCGCTCGGGACAGGGCCCGGGACCGGACGGGGCTGCGCCGCGACCGGTGGTCGGTGCGGTCGGCCAGGCGGGCGAAGCGGGCCCGCAGGCCGAGGCCCCCCGCCGGGACGACGGCGATGGCCAGGGCCGTCACGCCGAAGAGGACCGACTGCCACTCCTGCGACAGGCCGGTGACGTAGGCGGGCAGCACGACCAGCAGACCGGCGGCGACGAAGGCCGGGAGGATCAGCGTCCGGCCGCTGATGGCGAGAACGGCGAGCCAGATCAGCGACTGGAACGGGCCGAAGCCGTAGTCCTTCGAGACCTGGCCGAACTGGGCCATGAACAGGCCGCCGCCGACTCCGGCGAAGAAGGCCGACAGGCAGAACACCATGATCCGGGTGACGTTCACCGACAGGCCGCCGGTGGTGAGGGCGGTGGGGGAGTCGCCGAGGGCCCGGAGGAGGCGCCCGAGCCGGCTCCGGTCGACGGCCAGGATCGCCAGGCAGCAGAGGACGGCGACCGCCAGGGCGAGGAAGTAGAAGGTCTTGTCGTCGGCGCCGTTGAAGGGCCCGAGGGTGGGACGGGGCGCCCGCAGGAACGGCTCGTTGCCGAACATGAACGAGGCGTTGAAGACGACGCTCTGCATCAGGATCCCGAACCCGAAGGTGGCCAGCGCCAGATACAGGCCCGAGAGCCGGATGGCGGGGATGGCCAGCAGCGCGCCGAGCGGCACGGTCACCAGTCCGGCGCCGAGGAGCGCCAGGGGCCACGACAGGCCCTGGCCGACGGCCAGGTGGCTGAACGTCGTCGCTCCCAGCGCGGCGAAGGCGGCGTGGCACAGCGAGATCTGCCCGGAGCTGCGGACCAGCAGCGACAGGGACAAAAAGATGACCACGAAGTTGACGCCGTTGATGTACACCGGCAGCCGGGTTCCGACGACGGCGGGAACGAGGAGGAGGAGCCCGAACCCGGCGGCGTACCCGGCCCGGCGCATCCCCGGGGTCAGCCACGCTCCCCCGTCCGAGGCGCCACCGCCGAGCAGGCCCACCTCCCGGGGGAGCCGGGCCTTCGGCGTGACCATCAGCACGGCGATGAGCACCAGGAACGGGATGGCGCTCGGCAGCCCGTTGAACAGCGGCCGGCCGGCCAGGTACTTCGTGACCAGCGAGGCGATGACCCCGACGGCGATGCCACCGAGGAAGGTCAGCGGGAGACTGGAGAACCGGCCGATGGCCACCGCCCCGAACGCCTGGACGACGAGCAGGGTGAGCAGCGCGGCGTCGAGGCCGAGCACCGGGGCGATGAGGACGCCCGACAGCGCGGCGAACGACGCGCCGATGACCCAGGCCGCCGTCCGCACCCGGTCCGGTTCGGTGCCGGTCATGTCGAGCAGCGTGGGATTGTCGACCACGGCCCGCATGGTGACTCCGAGTCGGCTCCTGCGCAGGAACAGCCACAGGCCGGTGGCGGCCACGATCGAGACCGCCACCTTGATGATCTCGGCGTAGCTGACCCGGACGTCGGAGATCGTGATCGTCCTGACCGGCAGGAACTCGGCGAAGGTCTTCGTCTGGGCGCCGAAGATGACGTAGAGCAGGCCCTGGACGGCGAGCAGCAGCCCGACGGTGCCGACGATGGTCATCACCACCCGGGCCCCGGCCAGCCGCCGCGTCACCCGTTCGAGGATCACGCCCATGACCGGGCCGAGGAGGCCGATGGAGATGAGGGCGGCCAGCGGCCAGGAAAGGCCGTGCTCGTGGTGGAGAGCGAAGAAGCAGTAGGCGGCGGCGGCGGCCACGGCGCCGTGGGCGAAGTTGAAGATCCCCGACGTCCGATACGTCAGCACCAGGCCCAGGCCGGTCAGACCGTACAGCGACCCGGTGGTGATCCCGACGACGACGAAGGGCAGGAGCTGGTGCACCTAGCGCCTCCCGGTCACTTGAAGCACAGCATCCTGCCGTCGTTGGTGAAGCTGCCACCCTTGACGACGACCGGCCAGCCGCAGATCGGGTACGTCGCGGCCTTTCCCTCGGGGAAGTTCAGCGGCGGGGCGAGCCCGCCGAGGGTCTCGTCCTTGAACGACCACAGACCCCGCAGGAAATCGTGGCTGGTGGGCACGTCGGAGACGTAGCCGCGGGCGGCCCGCTCGAAGAGCTTCACCGAGGCCCACCCCGCCAGGGTCGAGGCATCGGACTGCAGCCCGGGGGCGTACCGCTTGAAGGTCGAGTTCATCTCGGCGATGACCGGGACGGAGTTGATGAACCAGGGAAGGTTCGGTTCGGGGATCACCATGCCGTCGAGGTTCGGGTCGTCCTTGAAGTCGAACCGGGTCTGCGCCACGGGTGCGCCGTAGACGGGCTTGAAGCCGACCTGGGCGCAGGACTGGGCGACGCGCTTCCAGGCGTTCGGGTCGAAGGCGCCGAGCACGACGGTGGCGCCGGCCGACTGCATCGAGAGGCAGTTGGAGGTGAAGTCGGGCTGGGTCAACGACGCCTTCGCCTGGTACACGATCTGATAGCCGTACTTGGCGGCGAGCTTGGGCCACCGCCCGTCGGCCACGTTGCACCACGTCGCCTCCTGGCAGGTGAGCGTGGCGACCTTGGTCTTGCCCTGCGGGATGGTGACGTGGGCGGTGCCGGCCATCACCAGGTCGACGAGGTCGACGCCGTTGCTGCCGGGGGAGAAATACATCGAATTGCCGTTGAAGTAGGTGGAGCCACCCTCCGATCCCATGACCGGAACCTGCTTCTCCTGGATGTACTGGACGCTGGCCTGCCCCGAGAGGACGGCGTCGTTGTAGACGAAGGCCACCACCTTCTCCTGCTCGACGAGCTGCTTCACCAGCGCCAGGTTGCGGGAGGGGTCGCCGCCGTCGTCGGCCACGATGTACTTGATCGGGTGGCAGTCGAGCCCGCCCTTCTCGTTCTGGGCGGCGATCCAGGCCTGCACCGCCTTCACGCCGGGGAAGACGGCCGCTCCGACGATCCCCGACTGGTTGCCCACCGAGCCGATGATGAGGGTGGCCTTGGGCTTCGAACAGTCGGCGCCGGTGCCGGCCGCCGGTCCGCCCGGCCCGGGAACGGGGTTCGGAACCGGGCTGGCCGCCGCGCCCCTGGCCGGCGCCCCTCCGGCGGACGGAGCGGCGGTCCGCGATCCCGATGCCGCGCCGCTTCCGGCCGGCGCGGCGGCCGAAGCCCGGACCGGGGAGCCGGCCTGGGCCCCGGCGGCGCTGTTCGGGGCGCCGGCCGGCGCCGCGATTCCCGACGCGGTGCCCTCCGCCGACCCTGCTTGCGGGACCGGCCCGCCAGCCACCCCGGCCGGCGCTCCGGGGGCCGCGGTGCCAGCGCCCGGTGACGCGGCCGGGGCCGTCGAGGCGGCGCTGTTGGCCTGCGCCGCCCGGGCGATGTCGCCGGTCGAGGCGCGATTGCCGCAGGCCGCCAGCACCCCGGCGGCCAGCACTGCGCCGAGAACGGAAGCGAGCCACCGACGGCTCGAGGCAGGTGTCGTGTTCATCGTGCGCCTTTCACATTCGGTCGTGATCACCCGTGGGCGACTTCCAGCCCGAGGTACCGCTCGAAGACGTCCTCGCCGGCCAGCTCCGACGGTTCGCCGGCGAAGGAGAGGCGGCCCCGGTTGAGGATGTAGACGTAGTCGGCGATGGCCAGCGCCTTGTTGACGTACTGCTCGACGAGGAGCAGTGCGGTGCCCTCCTTCGCCAGGCGGTCGAGGAAGCCCAGGACCTCGTCGACGAGCTGGGGGGCGAGGCCCATCGAGACCTCGTCGAGCAGGACCATCCGGGGTCGGCGGACGTAGGCCCGGGCCAGGGCCAGCATCTGCTGCTCGCCCCCGCTCAAGGTCCCGGCGACCTGTCCGAGGCGGCCTCCGAGACGGGGAAAAGCGTCGAGCGTCCGCTCTACCGACTCCTTCTCCCGGCCCTTTTCGCTGTAGACGACCAGGTTCTCGGCCACCGTGAGCGCCGGGAAGATCGCCCGGCCCTCCGGGATGTGGTGCAGGCCGAGGCGGGCGAGCTCGTTGGGGGCGGAGCGGGTCACGTCGGTGCCGTCGAACATGACCCGGCCGGCCCGGGGCCGCAGCAGGCCGGACACCGCGCGCAGGAGCGTCGTCTTGCCCGCCCCGTTGGCGCCGAGCAGTGCCACCACCGAGCCGGCGGGAACGGTGAGGGCGACGTTCCGCAGGACCATCGTGTCCCCGTAGGCGACGTCGAGACCGGCGGCCGTCAACATCACGCCTCCACACCCACGGTCCCGACGACATCGGGCCCGTGCTCCTCGTCACCGAGGTAGGCGGCCCGCACGATGTCGCTCTGCCGGGTTTCGTCCGGGGTGCCGTCGAAGATGGGCACGCCGAAGTCGATGACGTAGAGGTACCGGCAGACCCGCATGACGAGGGCCATGTCGTGCTCGACGAGGAGGATGCCGACGCCGCGGTTCTCGACCAGCTGGCGGAGGATGTCGCCGAACCGTTCGCTCTCGGCGTGGTCGAGGCCCGAGGAGGGTTCGTCGAGAAGGAGGAAGCGGAAGCCGCCGGCGTGGACCCGGGCGAGCTCCACGAGACGCCGCTGTCCGGTGGAGAGGGCGGCCACGTTGCGGTCGGCGAGGTCGGTGATGCCGCACAGTTCGAGGGCCTCGGCGACGACGGCGGCCGCTTGGGCCCGTTGCTTGCGGCTGGTGACGGCCTGCCGCCAGGGGCTGGCGCCGGCGGCCCGGGCCTCGTAGCCGAGGAGGACGTTGGCGGCGACCGTCAGCGACCCGTAGAGCTCCATGCGCTGGAAGGTGCGGCCGAGGCCCATCCGGGCCCGGGCGGCGGCGCTGCGGTGGGACACGTCTTGGCCGAAGAGGGACACGCTGCCGGACGACGGCCGGAGCAGACCGCTGCACACGTTGAAGGTGGTGGTCTTCCCGGCCCCGTTCGGGCCGATGAGCCCGGTGATCCGGCCGAGGGGGGCGGCCAGGGACACGCCTTCGACCGCCGTGTTACCGCCGAAGCGGACGGTGATGTCGAGGACCTCGAGGCCCGGCGTCGGGTCGGCCGTCATGGATCGCACACCCCGCAGGGCTGCCGGCCCGCCCCCTCGTGGCTGCGGCGCGACGCCGCGACCAGCGGCTTGCCGGCGGCCAGCGGGCAGCCGGGGCGGTGGTACCTGGTCATCCGCGCGGACGAGACGAGGACGGTCTCGGGTGCGGCGGCGAGTGGCGATCGCAGGTCGACCTCGGGGCGGGCGAATCGCCGTCTCGGGCGGAGCCGCAACGTCCCGGCCACGACGCTCCGCCGGGCGGCGACGGCCTGGCGGCCCCGACCGACGAACCGCAGCCCGGTGGCCACGGCCACCGTGGCCCCGACGATGCCGAGGTTCAGCGGACCGATCTGGCCGGCGGGGCGGACCTTGTCCGACGCCTGCAGCCAGGCCACCAGCACCAACCCGAGGCCGACCACCTCACCGGCGATGAGCACCGTCACATCGAGCGGCCGCCAGGGTTCGGCGGCGAACCCCGGGCTGTTCACCGGACGGCGGTCTCCGTTCGGGGCGGGGTGGTGATCGTGCCGGTGAGGTCGGCGTCCGCCCCCGGCGCCGGCTCTTCGTCCCCCAGCAGGATCTCCTGGATCTCGTCGAGCTTGCGCCACTCGTCCCGGAGGTCGGCGGACAGCCACAGCGTCGAGCCGACGCCGATGAGCACGACGCCCACCAGCCCTCCCGAGATCAGGAACGGAATCTGCTGGGCCGGATAGACCGTGTCGCTGGATCCGATCCACCCGATCAGGAGCGAGACCGCGCCGGCGACCAGGGCCACCACCGCCGCCGACCGATCCCATTGGTTCCGAAGCCATCGCGTCACTGAGGCCCGCCCCCTACTTTCTGGCGGCGGCGGCTGGCCGCCACCGCCGGCTGACGATCCACGCACCGGCCAGCGCCAGGGCCAGTACGGCGAAGGTGTTGCGGACGTCGAACGTCGGTGGCTGCAGGGCCGTGGCCGGGGTCGCCAACCGGGTGGTCGGGAGGACCTGGGCCGCCGCCGGGGTGGCCGATGGCTCGGCCGGGGCCGCCGGGCCGGAGAAGACCCCCGCCGACGAGCCGCCGGTCGCCGTGTCGTCTGAGATCCCCATGGCCACCCCGGACGACGATGCCTCGACCACGTCGGTCATGGGCGGGGCGGTGGCGGCGATCCGCTCCACCGCCGAGACCCCGGATTCGGCCGGTGCCTCCGGTGCCGGCGGCACCGGGCTGGCCGGTGCCGCCGCCGTGGTGGCGCTGGCGCCACCAACGCCGCCGCCGCCGTCGATGCGGGCGATCGCCCGGGGAAGCGTCCACACGACGGTGATGGGAGAGACGGGCCCCGGTACCGTGTGGGTCCACGACACCTCGAGGGTCGGCGACACCAGCCCGCTCTCCGTCTCCCGACCGGCCAGGTACTTGACCGAGACCCCCGCCGAGGCCAGTGACTTGGTCAACGCCGACCCGTCGGGTAGCGGGGTCTTGCTGCCGGCGGCGGTGAATCCCTGCGGGGTGATCGTGACCGGGACATCGCCGACCTTGGCCAGCGTGATGTCGAGCGCCGATTTGCGGTCCAACGTGCCGTCGGGCCGGCGGCTGACCGAAGCCGTGGCGGTGACCCGGCCGAGCGTGAGCGGGCCGGCGGCCAGTCCGGTGGCGAGGCTGGCCGCCTCACCGGTCACGGTGTCCCCGTCGGTGAAGGACCGGGCCGTCGCCGACGTCACCAGGGCGGCGTTGTCGCCGGAGCTGCCTCCGGAGCGGGCCGACGCCGCCGTTTCCCGTTCGGCGGCCTTCGCCTCGAGCGCGTAGCCGGGTTGCTCCACCTTCTGCTCCGGGACGATCGGGTAGTCGGCCGAGACGTACAACGGATAGTTGGGCGGTGTCACCTGCCCGTTGGACACGCCGGCGACGAGGCCGGGGCCGCTGATGGCGGCGTCTCCCGGGTAGGGCAGGGAGGCGAACGACTGGTTGGTCCCCAGCGAGTCGAGCGAAGCCTGGGCCACCGGGCCCCCTCCGTCGATCGGCACGTTGGTTCCGGGACTGTTGACGGCGATGACCGTCATCCGGGCACCATCAGCCGCCGCCAGGGCCCGAAAGCTGCCTTCCGCCCCTGCCGGAGCCGAACCGGAACCCAGCAGGAGCACCGAGGCCGCCACCGTGCCCGTCGCCATGAACGCCATGAGCACAGCACTCGTGCGACGGCGGTGACCCGCGAACGCGTCCAACCCCTCCCCCCTTTCGCGCCCTTCGTGCGGTTTCGTAAGTTTGTATACCCATAAATAAAGCTGGTCAAGGGCTGGCTCAGGGCCGTTCCTGATGACCCCCGCCGTTCAGTCGCTCAACCGTTCCCGACGTGCCGTCGACTCTGACGAGATCACCCGATCGGAGCCGGCGCGACCCGTCGGTCGTGTTCACGACGCAGGGCACCCCCAATTCGCGAGCCACGATCGCCGCATGGCTCATCACCGCCCCGATGTCGACGACGATCGCGCCCGCCAGGGACATCACAGATGCCCAGCTCGGGTCGGTCGTCTCGCAGACCAGCACGTCCCCCGGTTCGAACGCCATCACCGAGGGGTCGGCGATCACGCTGACGCGCCCGGTCACCGTACCGTCGCTCACGCCGATGCCCGTCAGCACGAGGGCCGGCTCGTCGTCCGGCCGGTCCGCATCGAGGATGACGTCGGGTTCGGGAACGCCGGTCCAGGTTCGCGGCAGCCGGTACCGCAGGAAATGCTCATGAAGGGTCGCCCGCTCCTGAAGCACCGCTGGGGGCGGTGGCGCACCGGCCCGGAGTTCGTCGGCGGTCAGGTGAAAGATGTCTTCAGGCCCGCCGATCGCCCCGGACTCGGCCAGCAGAGCCCCGGCCCGGCGGGCGACGCACCGGGCCACGTCGATGGTCTGGAGAAAGGCGGCCTTTCCCGTTTCCCGCAGCGGGATGAACGACCCTCCGAGTGACAGGAGAAGGCGGGCGCCGGCCCGCCGGCGCCGGGGAAGCCGGCTCAGCATGACGGCCTCCAGTTCCGCCCGTCGCGCCTGCCGTTGGCCACCGGGACCGGAGTCCGGCGGCCCGCCCAGCGCACGGTAGGCGGGGAGGAGTGCGTTGATCGGCTGCGGGTCCTCCCTCCATGATCGGCTGGACAGCTCGCCCTCGGAGGGCCCGTGATACCCGTGCCGGGCGACGAACTCCTCCAGCGAGAGGTTGTCGCGGCTGAGCCGGAAGAGGTCGTGGACAACCTCGACCTCGTCGGTGCCACCGTACCCCGAGGCCACGGCGACGGGCTCGATGTCGACCGAGACTGCCAGTTTGCCGATCTGTTCGTACAGGGCCTGGGCCATCATCGTCACGAATCCGTGCCAGCCCATGATCTGTTCAAAGCGCCCGAGGGCATCACCGAAGAGTTCGGAGGCGGCGGTGAGATCCGGCGGGGGGTTGCGGGTTGCTTCGGCCCACCAGTGATGGGTTGAGCGCCGTAGCTCCTGGATGACACGGCGTGACCGCAGGGCGGCGGCCGGCATCCGCAGGGCCACTGCCGGATAGCGGTGGATCGTCGAGGACGAGGTGAGGCCCGACTCTTTCGATCCGAGCAGCTGCTCCTCCATGGCGTCAGCCGACGTTCCCGGCATGCGGTCACCGATGTCCCGCAGCAGTTTGACGTTGGCCACGACCCGTCCGAAAAAGATGGCGATGAAGCGGTCGTCGGCGGCAGCGGGGGAGAGGGATGCCGCGGCGCGAGGCAGGGCGCCGACCCGATAGAACGAGGTCCGCATCCCCCGCTCGAGGCTGTCGCGCCAGAAGGTCCATCCCAGCGCCGTCTGGACGCCGGGGACGGCCTCGCTGATGTTGACGGTCGTCCATGGAGTCGCAGGCCGGCACTCCATGTGCAACAGTGAGGGGGCCTCGGCGGTCATCCGTTCAGCGACCCGTGGAGGACCGGGACGTCGGCGGTGAGCTCCCGCACCTCGAGGAGGCCGCTTCCGAGCCGGCCACCGCATTCGAAGGTGGCGAAGCCGTCGCTGAAGAGCCAGTGGTCGTCGTGCGTGCTCGGGCTGGCGACGTCGACCGCAGCCTCGAGCCGCCACTTCCGGCCTGAATCGGCTCCGACTCGAACATCGGCGCCCAAGGGGGTGTGGCCGTCGTCGGCCATGATCGTGCGGCAGGTTGCCCGGCGGACGGGGTCGAAGCGCCCGTTGTCGTAGACGTAGCCCATGGCTCCCATGCCGGCGTCGGTGGTGAGGACCACCACGTAGAAGGCCAGGTCCTCCCCGAAGATCGCCCACAGCCACCGGTAGGTATGGATCTGGCGGTAGTCACGGATTCCCCACGAGTGGTCCTGAAGGGCCCATCCCTCCACGGTCACGGTCTTCCCGGCGACGTTCACGCCGCCGGTGACGCGACCCAGGCTGTCGTAATGCCCGCGGCCCATGGAGGCGCCTTCGTAGGAGTAGGCGAAGGGCTCGGTGAAGGCTTGGTACGTGAGGTCGCAGTCGGTGTCCTTCCAGGCTCCCCGGACGGAGTACCGGCTGGGCGGGACCTCGGATGACACCTCCAGCCCGCCGAGGGTGAACGCCGCCGCATCGTTCTGGGGAATGGCAAGGTCCAGGGCGTGCTCTTTCCCGACCACGGTTCCGTCGAGCGCCACCCAGTTCCACTCGTCGGCTTTGTGTCGACCGCGCTGGAGCCCGGCGTGATGGAGCCCGGCCGCTCGAGCATCGGGGTCGTACCACCACAGGCCCCAGCTTTCCTGCCAGCGCTGGTCCGGATCCGGCCCGGGATCGTGCCAGCCGGAATCGCGGGGATCGAACGGTTCGAGTTTGAACATGACGATGAACGCTCCTTCGCAGACGACCTACGGTCGGACCGGTTCCCATCCCGGCGCGCAGACGAAATTCTGCGGGCCCTGCGGGGCTTCGAATTTCCCGGCCGCGACCCGGACGGGGACGGCGCACACGACGGTGTCGCCGTGACCGACGCCCGGCTTGTACGCCGTCGGCGGAATCCGGCCACCGAGCGTCTCGCCCCGGAGGGCATAGAGCGCCTCGAGAACATCGGCGGTCGTCGGTTCGGGAGGGAACTGCCGGGCCAGCCGCTCCAGCATGATCCCCGCCACCCAGACGTTGGCGCCGGGGCCGCCCCGGATCCCGTCGGGCACGAACCGGTTCATGGCATCCCGGTAGTCCGCCATGATCGGGGCGGTCGACCACTCCGCCACTCCGGTGGAGAGGAGGATTCCTTCCGCGTCCGCTCCGGCGTCGCGCAACGCCCGGTCTTCGGAGTAGCCGTGCTGCGTCACGATGTCAGGGTGATAATCCTGGCGGTGCGCATTGCGGGCGATCCGAGTGGTGGAGGCGTTGTCGACGTCGGTGATCACCACCTCGGCGCCGGATTGCCGGGCCTGGATCATCTCGGCGGTGAAGTCGGGTTGGGCCAGGGACACCTGCGCCTCGTAGACCACTTGGAAACCGAGCTGACGCTGGTAGCCGACGATCCCGTCCCGCTGGAACTTGCAGCCGGCTGCCTCCCGGCAGTAGAGGATCGCCACCTTCTTCTTGTCGGTCAACGACAGGCCCGCCAGGTGCTCCCAGACGAGCCCCTTCCCTGACGTGGCGCCGACCTCGAACACCATCGGGCTGCCGTCGCCGGTGGACGAGCAGCCGCACGTGCCGACGATGGGCACGTGTCGTTCTTCGACGTAGGGTAGGACCGCCTGCAGCGTGGTGACCTGCAGGGAGGCGAAGAGGGCGAGCACGTGCTCGCGTTCGACCAGCTGTCGGGCGATGGCGAGTGCCTGGGCGGGGTCGCCGCGGTCGTCGACGGCGAGGAGCTGGACGGGGTGTCCGGCCAGACCCCCTCGGCTGTTGACCGACGCCACCCAGGCTCGGGTGGCGTCGAGGCCTGACTGCAGCGCGGCGCCGACCGGGCCCGTCCGGGTGGCGATCTGCCCGAGCTTGATCGGGGCTCCGGACGGTGTCCCGGTGCCGGGCCTCAACGGGCCCGGCTCGGCGGCCGCACCGGTGCCGTTCGACCGGCCGGCCGCGGCCCCGGCCGACGGTGGCCAGGGGCCGGGGGCGGACTTCGGTGACGCCGATCCGTCGGCGCTCGTGGCGGGGTGGGCCCTCCCGGGTAGGTCAACGCCGCTGAGAGGCGATGCGGCGGTCGGGGGACGGGCTATCCCCGGGTGTGGGGCTTGCGCGGTCTGGTCTCGGCCCGGGGAGTTGGTGATGACGCCGGCGTCCGAGTCGACGGTCCCCGTTGGGGGAGCGCCCGGTGACGTGGCAGGACGGACGACGTCAGAGCCCGGCGCATTGGCCCGGAGGAGCGCCGAGTCGCTCATGGCGCTCCCGCAGGCCACGGTGGTCAAGGCCAATGCGGCCGCGGCGGCGGCCCACCCCCGGCCGCGGGAGAGGCGCCCGCTTCGCCCCGCTGTCGAGACTGCCATCGTCCCCCACTCCCCGGCGACCCAAAACGGCCGCCGATTAGTTTACTTCTATACAAATACACTCAGAAGGGCGGCGCGGAAAGCCCGTTGCGACCCCGAGCGTCGACAACTATAGTTACACCTTAATAAACTAGAGGGGGTGACGTGGTGGTCCGTGCCCGTCGTCTGGTTGCTCTCGGGATCGCGGTCAGCACCGCCTTCGGCGGGAGTGCCTGTGGCAGTCGCCGGACGACGGCCGAGATCAAGGCCGCCAGTCAGTGGACGCCCGCGCCGAGCGCCGGCACGGTGCCGAGCGCGGCCTCCGCCGCCGCGCCGGTCGGCCCGACGATCCCTCAGGACACCGCCCTGCCCGTCCCGTCGGCAGGAAACGCCGCCCCGGCGGCGCTGAGCTCCGGATCGACCGGCGCCGCGACCCATGCCGCCGGAGCATCGTCAGTGCCGGGGGCGGCGGGAGCCTCGGCCGCCGCCGCTCCCGGGCGCCGCAGCGCCAGCGAGGGCGACAGTACGGGTACGGTGTCCCCATCCCCCTCCCGTCCGGCACCGCCGTCGGCCGGTACCCAACCGGGCAACGCCCCTGCGGCGGCGGCCGGATGCCCATCGGGCGCCAGTCCCGTCGTGATCGGCTCGGTCGGCCAGATGTCGGGCATCGTGGGGGCGGCGGTGATCGGCGGTACGAAGGCCGTGCAGGCCTGGGTGGCGGCGAAGAACGCCGCCGGCGGCCTCGACTGCCACCCCCTCCGCTACGTGACCGCCGACGACGGCGGCGATCCCTCCCGCCAACAGCTCTTGGTCAAGAAGCTGGTGGAGCAGGAGGGCGTCATCGCCTTCGTCTTCATGACCGCTGTCCTGACCGGGCAGGCCAGCGTCGAGTACGTGCAGCGCAAGCAGGTCCCGGTCATCGGCGCCGACGGCGGCGCCACCTACTTCAACGGCAGCCCGATGCACTTCTCCCCGGGCGCCGTCGGCGCCGACCTGGCCGACGTCATGCTGATCGGCGGAGCGGCGGTCACGATCCCGAAGGGGCGGTCGAAGCTGGCCACGATCACCTGTCAGGAGGCCACCTTCTGCAACGTCGCCGAGACCCGATGGCAGCAGACGGCCTCCAAGGTCGGCTACAAGGTCGTCTACCAGTCGAAGGCCTCGATCACCCAGCCGGACTTCACGTCGCAGTGCCTGTCCGCCCAGTCGGCCGGGGCCGACGTCATCGCCGGGGCCTTCGACCCCAACAGCTGGGAGCGCATCGCCAGGTCCTGCGCCCAGGTGGGGTACCGGCCGACGCTGGTGTCGTCGACCCAGCAGGTGCGCGTCGACTTCGCCCAGGACCCCGCCTTCGACGGCATGGTGGTGGCCAACACGCAGCTGCCGTGGTTCTTCGAGGGGAACCCGGCCATCGCCGAGTTCACGACGGTCATGAAACGCTACGCCCCCGCCGTCCCGATCGACGCCGCGTCGCTGGCGGGTTGGGCCTCGGCCAAGATGTTCGAACGCGCCGCGCAGGGGCGGTTGGGGGAGCGGCCGGCCAGCACCGACGTTCTCCGGGGCCTGTGGACGTTCCGGGACGAGCGGCTCGGCGGGCTCACGCCGCCGCTCACCTTCAAGGAAGGCGAAGCGCCGCCGCCGCTGCCGTGCGGGTGGGCGTTGGTCATCAACCAGGGGAAGTGGACGAATGACGGCCGACAGATCTGCCAGCGCTGACGATGTGACCGCCGGCGCCGGCGGCCTGCTCCACGGAGTGTCGGCCCCCGGGTCGCACTGGAGCACGAACAACATCGGCGAGGCCATGCCCGGTGTGCTGACGCCGCTGGGGTGGAGCGTCTGGGGTCCCTGCGGGGAACGGGCCGCGAGGACGGCCTTTCACCGGGTCGGTGCCCTCACCGCGGCGGAGATCGCCGAACCGGCCGATCCGACCGAGCGGTTCCTCAACATCTTCTACGGGCGCACGGCGGCCCAGGTCGACTTCATGATGCGCATCGGCGACCTCATGCCGGGCACGTCGGGCGAGGCCATCGCCAACCAGATCCTCGGCTCGACCCCGGCCGGATACCGGAGCCGGCCGTCCCGGCGGCGCTGGCCGGTGGTCGCGGTTCGGTTCCCCGCCTGGTTCGTCCGCACCCCGCGGCTGATCCGGCGCTGCCGACCCGTCACCGACGCCTGGTGGCGGGCGGAGATCGCCGCCGCCGAGACGCTCGATCTGGCCGAGGCCCGGCGCCACTTCCTGGCGGCCCGCCAGCGTTTCCAGGAGACGCTCACGCTCCACACGACCGGGGTCATCATCTGCATGCAGCCCGTCTACGACATGGTCTCGCGCCTGGCCGCCGCCGCCGGCGTCGACGGCTCGTCACTGCTGACGGGTCACGGATCCCACGAAGAGACGGCGGTGGTCAGCGACCTGTGGGAGGTCTCCCGGGGCCGGCTGGGGCTGTCGGCCTTCCTCGAGCGGCACGGCTACCACGGGGCGGAGGAAGGCGAGCTCTCGAGCCGGATGTGGCGGGAGAGCCCCGACGCCGTCGCCCGGCTCGTCGATCAGTACCGGGACCTGCCCGACGAGGCGTCGCCGGCGGCGGTGGAACAAAACCGCGCTGCGGAACGACGTCAGGCCGAGGCGGCGTTGCTGGACGGCCTCGCCGGCTGGCAGCGGGCGCCGGCCCGACTGGCCCTCGCCCTCGCCGCCCGGATCTCGCCGCTGCGGGGGGTCGGCAAGGTGGCCTTCCTCCAGTCGCTCGACGTGCTGCGGGCGATGGCCCGCCGGATCGGCACCTGCCTGGCCAAGGACGGCCTTCTCGCCGACCCGGAGGACGCCTTCTTCTTGACCGCCGACGAGCTCGTCGGTGAGGCCCCCCTGCCCGAGCAGTCGGTGGTCGCCGATCGCCGCCGCCAGCACGATGCCTTCCGAACGCTGCGCATCCCTTTGACCTTCCAGGGAGTCCCGACCCCCGAGCGGGCGGGCGGCCACGACCCGACCGGGCGGGGGATCCTCACCGGTACCGGCGCCTCGCCCGGCGTGGTCGAGGGGCGGGTGGTCGTGGTCGACGACCCGGCCACCGCCGATGTGGAGCCCGGCGACATTCTCGTCGCCCACACCACCGACCCCAGCTGGGCGTCGATCATGTTCCTGGCCAAGGCCCTGGTTGTCGACATCGGCGGTCTGCTGAGCCATGCGGCGGTGGTGGCCCGGGAACTCGGCATCCCCTGCGTGATGCACACCACCGACGGGACGAGCAGGCTCCGGACCGGCGACCGCTGCCGGGTCGACGGCTCGGCCGGCACGGTCGAGGTTCTGTCCCGGGCCGCCGGGTAAACCCCGTGCTGGCCACGATCTCCCCCGAAACCGATCTTCTGGTGCCCCGCCCGGAGGGCAGCACCTGGGACCCGTCCACGGTCCACACGCACTACTTCGGGTTCTCAGTGCCGGAGCAGGGTATCGGCGTGTTCATCTACATCCGGTGGCAGCCGGTGTTCGGATCGAGCTCTGGCGGCGTGTGTGTGTTCCGGGGCCTCGACAACCGCGAGCCGCTCGACATCGAGCACTGCAACTACGTCTACACCATGCCGTACCCTTCCGTCGCCGGTACCACGATCACCACCGCCAACGGGCTCAAGGTGGATTTCATCCGGCCCGGGGCGGAGGTCCGCCTGCGGTACGACGCCCCGGACGGTTCCGCCGGGTTCGACCTCACGCAACGGGCGCTCAGCCCGCTGGTGGCCCGAGGCCACGTGGTTCCCGGTGAGGACGTCAATGCCCTGGCCGAACAGCAGCCCGGCGGTACGGAGCAATTCATGCACTGCACCGGCACGCTGCGGCTCGGGTCCGAGCGCTACGGCGTCGATGCGGCGGCGATCCGCGACCGGTCCTGGCGTCAGGTCCGCAGCGAATCCGAGATGCTCTCGCCGCCGGTGGGCTGGTCGCCGATGTACTTCGGTCCTGACCTCATGTTCAACCAGATCGGCTTCGAACCGCTGGACGCCGACCCCGCCTGGAGCGGTCTCTACGACGTCCCGGCCACCACTCTGAACCACCACTTCGGATGGGTCTGCAGCGATGGTGTCACCCGGCGACTCACGGCGGTGCACCGCTCGGTGCGGAGCTACCATCCCGAACTCTTCGCTGCCACCGAACAGGAGATCCAGGCCGAGGACGAAACCGGCCGCCGCTACCGCTTTCGCGGCCGGGCGCTCGCCATGGCCCGCCTGCCGGCCTGGCCGAACTTCTCCTTCACCGACAGCGTCTACCGCTGGGAGGCGGACGACGGGCGGATCGCCCATTGCACCTACCAGGAAGGATGGTGGCACCGCTACCACCGGGCGATGGCCCGCCGGCGTCGGCAACACTGAAAAGCCGGCGGTGCGGCCGGGCTTTTCGGTCGACGACGTGCTCGTCCGCTTCGGCGGTCCTGTACCGCTGTCCGGCGCACGTCGGGCGCCTGCGAGACCACGGATCGATGGAAGCTGTCTGCCCCGATGCCGGCCGTTCCTGCAGTGCCGAAGGTCGCGGAGGGTGCTCGGGTCGTCGAATTCCGTACGCAGGCGCTGATGTTGTCGGCCACCTCGGACACAACGGCCAGGCACATTTGCCGCGAATAACTTCGGCTGCTCCCGGGTCAATGGGTGGGACGACCTGGCGCCGCGGCGCCGATGAAGGGAGTGGTGATGGGTTTCCATGGAGCGAAGCGAACAGTGTCGGCCTTGGCCCTGGTCCTCGGCCTGTTTGCCTTGATCGCGGGACCGGTCTCCGCCGCCGCCTCCCCGGGCCCGGCGGCAACGTGCCTGCCGGCTCCTGCCAACGCGGTGTGCGTTCCCGGTAGCTGATTGGAGGACGTCCTCAGCGCCCTCGTTCCCGCAGACCAGGGCGACCTCCTCGGGACCCGTTCGGGCGTCGGTCGCGCACCGGCCTCCCCGACGCCACCGACGACATCGCCAACTGGACCGAGACGCTCGCCCGACAAGGGCACCGTCCACCTACGAGCTGGTGATGCGCTCCGGGTGCTCACCCCCGGCGGCGGCGGGTGGGGCGCCGAGCTCGTACCTATCCCCGGGCGGGGTACCACCTTAACGGCGGTGGAGCCTCAGCCGGCCGGCGGCGGGATGGTGTAGGAGTACTGCTCCTGCCAGGTCTGGCCGCCGTCGGTGGTGGCCAGGATGGCGTCGATGGGCGTCGAGCCGGCCTTGGCGCCGATGACCCAGCCGGTGGTGGGCGACAGGAAGTCGACCGCCGCGACGCTGAACAGCCCGGTGATCGGACGGGCGGGCCCGAGTTGCCCGCCGCTGGTGACGACCCGGATCTGCAGCGGCCCGGCCGCCGAATCGAGCGGAGTGAAGGTGGCGAACACGGCGGTGTCGGCGTTGACGGCGCTCATGGGGGCGGGGCTGCTCCCGCCGGCCGGGGCCGAGACCTTCTGGGGCCCGGCCTGGGGCTCCTTCATCACCGGCGTCCACTGGCCGGCGGCCGTCCCCCGGTAGGCGGCGTACCCGATGTGGCTCCCCGACGCCGCGCCGGTGAAGTAGACCCAGGCCACGCCGGGTTCGCATTCCAGCTGGCCGGCGTGGATCGACTGGGTGTTGAACGGGTAGTCGATGCCGTCGCTGGGAACGGTGAAGGCGGGCTGCCACGTGTCCCCGCCGTCGGTCGACCGGTAGACGTGGGGTCCCTCCGCCGCCCAGCCGTCGTTCGGGCCGGTGAAGCAGACGGCCTCGCCGCCGCAGGGAGCGTCCCGCCGCGTCCACGTCTGGCCGCCGTCGACGGTGCGGTAGAGGTGACCGGCCGTCGTCCCCCAGCCGTTCTGGCCATCGATGAAATGCACCATGCGGAGCGTGCCCTCGTCCGGTTCGCCGACCGGGTGCCAGGTACGACCGCCGTCGCCGGTGGCCAGCACGACGTTCTGACCGACGGCCCAGGCGTGGTCGGCGTCGACCGCGTCGACGGAGATCATCTGATCACCGCCCGTGTAGCGGGCCGTCCACGTGTGCCCGTCGTCGGTCACCAGCACCGAGGTGCTGTCGGCGGCGTACCCCTTCACCGCCGAGACCATCTGCAGGCTGTACCGGCCGTAGATGGCCGCCGACCTGATGATGGCCGACGAGTCGGTGCCCCCGAGCGCCACCGCGCCGGTGCAGTCGGCGGCCATTGCCGCCCGCGAGATGCGCGCCGCCGGGATCCGGGTCGTGCCGGTCATGTTCGGCTGGGTGGTGGTCGTCGTCGACGACGTCGACGTCTCCGCTTTGACGCCGCCGGGGGCGGCCTGCGACGGAGGCCGTGACGCCGGACGGGCCGGAGACGCCGAGGGGGATGACGATCCCGACTGGCAGGCGGCGAGAAGGAGCGAGGCGGCGACGGCGACCGCGGCGACGGGTGCCCGCTTCATATGTCCATTTTTATCCGCCTCGCCTCGACCGTAACCAATCATTGACAATCTTCAGGCCAACTTCGGGGGCTCTCAGACCGATGAGTTCAGGTCTCGGCCACCGTCGGAGGATCGACTGCACGGCATTCGACGAAGGAGCCTCCCGTGCCCAAGCGTGATTCCGCCCCGGTCGGCGCCCCCTGCTGGGTCGACCTCTTCACCTCCGACCCGGACCGGAGCCGGGCGTTCTACGCCGAGCTCATGGGCTGGACGCCCGAACCGCCCAACGAGCAGTTCGGCGGCTACTTCAACTTCTCGAAGGACGGGATCCTCGTGGCCGGCGGCATGCGCAACGACGGCGAGGCCGGCGTCCCCGACCACTGGAACGTCTACCTGGCGGTGGAGGACGCCGAGGCCACCGTGACCCGGGCCACCGCCGCCGGCGGGACGGTGATCGTCCCGGCCATGGCCGTCGCCGACCTGGGCACCATGGCCGTCGTCACCGACACCGGCGGCGCCGCCGTCGGTATGTGGCAGCCCGGCACCCACAAGGGCATGGGCATCGTCGGGGCCCCCGGCTCACCTTCGTGGTTCGAGCTCCACACCCGCCACTACGAGGCCTCCGTCCGCTTCTACCGCGACGTTTTCGGCTGGGACGCCCACACCTTGAGCGACACACCCGGGTTCCGCTACACGACGCTCGGCCAAGGCGAGGCCGCCCTGGCCGGGATCATGGACTCGTCGGGCTCCCTGCCCGACGGCGTGCCCGCCCACTGGTCGATCTACCTCCGCGTCGACGACACCGACGCCGCGATCAAGACCACCGTCGATTTCGGCGGGTCCCAGATCACACCGGCCGAAGACACGCCCCACGGCCGCGTCGCCATGGTCTCCGACCCGACCGGGGCCCACTTCCGGCTCGTCGGCTGACCCCGGGCGCGAACCTGAGCTGCGGCGCCGGACATCGGCCGGCGGGCGCCCGAATCGCCGAATCCCGCTCGCTGGCCAAACCGGCGTTCCTGCGGAACACCTGTCGTTCCGGAGGAACGCCGAAACTCCGATCCCGAGCCTCAAGACCCCGGCGGGATCACCCTGCCGACCGTGATTGCCGGTCCTGCGGGACCGCCCGCCCGTGCCCTCGGAACACGGACCGCCCCCCGCCCGAACCAAACCGGCGTTCTTTTTCCGCTCCCTGGCGGTAAACGAACGCCGGTTTGTGCGGGCGGTCGGGCCTGGCTGTTCTGGCGTTCGTTTTCCGCTCCCTGGCGGTACACGAACGCCGGTTGGGCGGGGGGGACGCCGGTTGGGCGGAGGGGACGCCGGTCGGGCTGGCGGGACGCGGTTGGGCCGACGGACGCCGGTTGGGCCGGCACGGCAACCCGGTGCCGGTCAGGGCGTTCCTCGGGCGCCCGCCCGCCGGTCGCTGCAACCGGGGTCGGAAGCGCAGAACGATGGCGACGGGGCTCGGCGGGAAGGCTAGGGCGCGGTGAGGTCGTAGACGGTCGTGGCGCCGATCGTGGTCGCGGCGAAGTTCCGTTCCACCCAGTCGGTGATCTGCGAGGCCGTGCCGCCGTTGCCGCCCGGCCCGCCGAAGCCGCCGCCGGAGCCGAAGCCGCGGCCGCCGATGAAGTAGTGGATCTTCCCCTCCTCGACGTAACGCTGGAACTGGGCCAGCGTCGGGCTCGGGTCGGTGCCGTTGAAGCCGCCGATGGCCATGATCGGCTCGCCGGAGGCGAGCTGGTAGCCGGCGGCCTGGTTGGCCGACACGGTCGCCGCCGCCCAGCGGTACTGCGAGGCGTCGGTCCGAAGCGCCGTCGTCAGTTCGGCGTCGGGCTGGCTGGCGTTGAGGATCCCGCCGGCGCCTCCGGGGCGCCCGCCGCCGAACCCGCCCGGGAACCGCCCGCCGACGGCACCGCCGGCGAAGCCTCCCGGGCCGGCGAAGCCGCCGAGACCGAAGCCGCCGGGACGGCCGCCCGGCCCGAAGCCGCCGGGACGGCCGCCCGGGCCGAAGCCGCCCGGGCCGAAGCCGCCGGCGCCGCCGTTGGGTCCGGCGGACGGGATGGCGCCCGAATGCGGCTGGGACGCTGTCGAGAGGGCGTAGGCGGCCGGACCGGCCAGCGTGGTGACGAGCGCCAGCGCCGCCACCCCGGTCGCCGCCACCGCCGCCGGCCGCCCCCAACGCCGCATCTGCCCGGCCACCGCCGGCCAGGCGGCGATGAGCGCCGCCGAGCCCAGCCCACCGAAGAGCACCAGGTGGCGGAGCAGAGGGTGCCAGGCCGACGTGCGGTCGAGGAGGTGGGCCGACCACCAGGCCGTGACGCCGACGGCGGCGGCCAGGAACAGCCGGGCGTCGGGGTCGTGGCGCCGGCGCCACAGGGCGACGGCGCCGATGCCGACGATGGCGCCGACGGCCGGGGCGAGGGCCACCGTGTAGTAGGGATGGATGATGCCCTGGCCGAGGCTGATGGCCAGGCCGGTGACGAGCAGCCAGCCGCCCCACAGGAGCATCGCCGAGCGGACGACGCCGGTGCGGGCCGTCCGCCGGCTGAGCCACAGCAGCGCTCCGAGCAGAACCAACGCCGCCGGAAGCAGCCAGGAGATCTGGCCGCCGAAGTCGGCGTTGAAGAGCCGGAGGAGCCCGGTGGCGCCCCAGCGCCCGCCGGCGCCGGCCGGGCCGCCGCCGACGCTGCCGGCCTCGTTGCCGTTCAATCGGCCGAACCCGTTGTAGCCGAAGATCAGGTTGAAGATGCTGTTGTTCTGCGAGCCGCCGATGTAGGGCCGGGCCGAGGCCGGCGTCAGCGCCACGACGGCGATCCACCAGCCGGCGGCGGCCACCATCGCGCCCGTGCCGATGGCCAGCTGGACGACCCGCCGGCCGAGCTTCGGCGGCCCGGCCACGAGGTAGACGAGGCCGAAGGCCGGCAGCACCAGCAGCGCCTGGAGCATCTTGACGAGGAAGCCGACGCCGACGAGCCCGAGGGCCAGCGTCACCCACTTCGTGCGGCCGTCCTCCAGCGCCCGGGTCATGCAGTAGGCGCCGGCCGTGAGCGTGAGGACGAGCAGGGCGTCGGGGTTGTTGAAGCGGAACATGAGCGCCGCCACCGGCGTGAGGGCGAGGACGGCGCCGGCCAGCAGCCCGGCCGCCGGCCCGAACCACCGCTTCACCGCGGCGTAGAGGACGCCGACGGCGGCCACGCCCTCCAGCGCCTGCGGCACGAGGATGCTCCAGGCGTTCACGCCGAAGATCCGGGCGGCCAGCTCCATCGGCCACAGGAAGGCCGGCGCCTTGTCGACGGTGATGAAGTTCGAGGCGTCCGACGACCCGAAGAAGAACGCCTTCCAGCTCTTCGCCCCGGCCTGGACAGCGGCCGAGTAGTAGGAGTTGGCCCAGCCCGAGGCACCGAGACCCCACAGGAAGAGCACCGCCGTGGCGGCCAGCAGGGCCAGCAGCGCCGGACGGGCCCAGGCCGGATCGCCGCCCCGCTCGGCCGGTGCCGGGGCTGGCGCCGGCGGCGCCGCCGGCCCGGGAGGGGAGGCGGGCGGCGCCAGCGGGGGCGAGGCCGGCAGGGAAGTGGAGCCCAGGGTGGTGCTCATAGCAGGAGCATCGGCCGCGATCCTCAGAGAACTCTCAGGGGATGCCCTGGAGAGGCAGGGAATTCGGGCCGAAGGACTCCGAGGGAACTCCCAGAAACGACGCAGGCCGGCCGGAGGCGCGGGTCCGAACCTCGAGCTATGCGTGACACGGTCCTGACCTTCGAGACGCCCGCTTCGGGCCCGGCCGCCACCGGCCCGGCCGACGTCGAGATCGTCATCCCCGTCTACAACGAGGAGGCCGATCTCGAGCGGTCTGTTCGGCGGCTGCAGGGCTACCTCACCGAGCGGTTCCCGCTGTCGTGGCGGATCACGATCGCCGACAACGCCAGCCTCGACGCCACGTGGGGGATCGCCTGCCGCCTGGCCCGCGACGTGCCCGGGGTGCGGGCCGCCCGCCTGCCTCGAAAAGGGCGGGGTGGCGCCCTTCGGGCGATCTGGTCGGCCAGCCTGTCGCCGGTCGTGGCCTACATGGACGTCGACCTGTCCACCGACCTCGACGCTCTCCTGCCGCTCGTCGCCCCCCTCGTGTCGGGCCACAGCGACGTCGCCATCGGCACCCGGCTGGCCCGGGCCTCCCGCGTGGAGCGCGCCCCGAAGCGGGAGGTGATCTCCCGGGCCTACAACCTGATCCTGAAGGCGGTGCTCCGCAACCGGTTCTCCGACGCCCAGTGCGGGTTCAAGGCCGTCCGGGGCGACGTCGCCCGGGCGCTGCTGCCCCTGGTGGAGGACGACGGCTGGTTCTTCGACACCGAGCTCCTCGTCCTCGCCGAGCACAACGGCCTGCGGATCCACGAGGTAGCGGTCGACTGGGTCGACGACCCCGACTCCCGGGTCGACATCGCCTCCACCGCCCGCGACGACCTCAAGGGGCTGTGGCACCTCCGGCGCCGCCTGGCCCGGGGCGAGGGTCGCCTGTCCGAGGCGGCCGGCGTGACCATCGGCCCCCGCCCCCCGTCCCGGCTGCGCAAGCTCATCCGCTACGCCACGGTCTCCGTCATCTCGTCCGCCCTCAGCATGACCGTGCTCGGCGTCCTCGTCCTGACCGGCGCGATCAGCCCCGGCTGGGCCAACGTGATCGCCATCAGCGTCGGCACGGTTCCGTCGTTCGAGCTCAACCGGCGGTGGGTCTGGGGGAAGGGCGGACGCCGGTCGCTGTGGGCCGAGATCGGTCCCTTCTGCGCCCTCTCCTTCGCCGGGCTGGGACTCTCCACCATCACCGTGAGCCTGGCCGCCGCCTGGGCCGGCCGGGCCGGGCTCGGCGCCGCCGGGCGCGCTCTGGCCGCCGAGGCGGCCAACGTCGCCGCCTTCGGGTCGCTGTGGATCCTCCAGTTCGTCATCCTCGACAAGGTGCTCTTCCGGGCGCCTGTAGTCTCCAACGCATGAGCGAACAGACACCTCTGTCGATCCACGAGCCGGAAGGGCCGGCCAAGGGTGGCATCGTCGTCATCCAGGAGGCCTTCGGTGTCAACGACCACATCGAGGACGTCGCCCGGCGTTTCGCCGCCGAGGGCTGGCTGGCCGTCGCCCCCCACCTCTTCCACCGCAGCGGCGACCCCAAGCTGGGCTACGGCGACATGTCGACCGTCATGCCCCACATGCAGAAGCTGACCGCGGAGGGGGTGATGGCCGACGTCGACGCCGCCCTCGACCACCTGACCGGCGCCGGGATCCCCCTCCAAAAGATCGGGATCGTCGGCTTCTGCATGGGCGGGACGGTGGCCCTCGTCACCGCCGCCCGGCGCGACCTCGGCGCCGCCGTCACCTTCTACGGCGGCGGCGTGACCGAAGGGCGCTTCGGTTTCGGGCCGCTGGTCGAGGAGGCCACCGGGCTCCGGGCGCCGTGGCTCGGGCTGTACGGCGATCTCGACCAGGGCATCCCGGTCGACGGCGTCGAGCAGCTGCGGGCGGCGGCGGCGTCGTCGGGCCAGGAGACCGAGCTCGTCCGCTACCCCGAGGCGGGCCATGGGTTCCACTGCGATCAGCGCTCGAGCTACGAGCCCAAGTCGGCGCAGGACGCCTGGGCCCGCACGCTGGCCTGGTTCGACGACCATCTCACGGGCTGACCGCCCGATCGGCCCCCGAGACCGCCGGATCTGGCAGGCTGTCACCAGCCGGCACGCCGGCGAGACCGAGGGGGAGAGAGACGATGGCGAGGACACGCCACATCGCGCTGGCGTCGCTGGCCTTGGCCGCCATGCCGCTGCTGGCCGGCTGCGGCGGCCCGAAGACCGACCACCTGAGCGTGCAGGACGGGCCGCTGACCAGCGGGAACGGCATCACGCCGAGCAAGCTCACCGTGCACAAGGGCCACAAGGTCGAACTGGTCGTGACCAACACGGCCAAGGACAAGCAGCACGGCTTCAGCATCGACGCCTACGACAAGCACGAGGTCATCGATCCGGGCCGGTCGACGACGGTCAAGTTCACGGCCGACAAATCCGGCGCGTTCGTCGTCTACTGCCAGCTTCACGCCACCCACGGGAAGTCCGAACTCGACGTGAGCTGACGGCGGTGGCCGACGAGCGTGGCCCGGTCTACCGAGCGTCGAGGTTCAGCCGGGGGGCGGCCTGGGCGCTGCTGCGCCTCGAGGTGCGGGCCAGCGCCGACGTGCTCGTCGTGTGCGGCGGCCAACGGATGCGCCGCTTCCCCTGGCCCGAGATCCGGGGGTTCGAGGTCAACCAGAAGAGGGGCAACGAGGGGGCCGTGATGCTGAAGGGCAACGCCTACCAGCGCCTCCCGATCGTCGACGTCGCCACCCGGAAGCTGCCCGCCGAGCAGGCTCGCGCCGAACTGGAGCGGTACTGGCGGGCCCATCGCCGCTGAGCACTCGTTCGATCCCCCATTTGGATTCGTCGTCGCAACATGTCCACAATCGGACTCGTGACGACGAAGATCGAGGGCGAGTACCTGTTCCCCCACAGCTGGGAAGGGGAGGCCGAGCGGCTCACCGCCCTGGCCTCCGGGTTCGACCCGATCACCAAGCGCCACCTGGCGCCGCTGGGGCTCGGCCCCGGGTGGCGGTGCCTCGAGGTCGGGGCGGGCACCGGCAGCATCGCCCGCTGGCTGTCCGACGTGGTCGGGCCCAAGGGCCGGGTGGTGGCCACCGACCTGACCATCGACCTCATGGAAGCGCAGACCAGCGCCACCGACAACCTCGAGCTGCGCCGCCACGACATCGTGCGGGATCCGTTGCCCGAAGGGGAGTTCGACCTCGTCCACAGCCGGCTGGTCCTGGAACACCTCCCCGCCCGGTTCGAGGCGCTGGCGAAGATGGCCCGGGCGCTGGCCCCCGGCGGCTGGCTCGTCGTCGAGGACTTCTGCTTCCGCGGTCAGCACGCCACCGATCGGCAAGGAGCGCTCACCATCGGCACGCTGCTGCGGGTCATCGGCCTCGTGATGGGCCATCACGGCCATGACGGCCGCTTTGCGGCCCGGCTTCCCGTCCACCTGCGCCGCGCCGGGCTCACCGACGTCGGCGCCGAAGGGACGCAGGTCATGCTGATCGGGGACAGTCCCTCGGTGGACTGGGCCCGGCCGAGCCTCGCCCGGATGCGGGGGGTGCTCTTCGAGGAGGACGGGCCCATGGCGCAGTCGAGCCCCGTCCAGAAACTGATGGCCGCCGCACCGCCCGTCCGGCGGCTGCTCGCCCGCCGGCTCGACGGGCTCGAAGCGATGCTGAGCGACCCCGACTTCTGCTACGTGGCGCCCACCTTCGTCAGCGCCTGGGGCCGGAGACCGCTCGGCTCCTGACGGTCAGTCGGGGGTGCGGACGGCCAGGATCTCGACCTCGAACCGGCCCCCGGGCGCCTCGTAGATCACCTTCTCGCCGGGGGCGTGGCCGAGGAGTGCCTTGCCGAGCGGCGAACCGGGGGAGATGACGTCGTAGCCGCGGCCCTTCTCCTCGATCGAACCGACGAGGTAGGTCGACGTCTCGTCGTCGCCCTCCATCCGAACCTCGACGACCGTCCCGGCCACCACGGCCGTGGTGTCGGCCGTCTCGACCACCACCGCCGTCTTCAGGATCGCCTCCAGCTGGCGGATCCGGGCCTCGTTGTGGCCCTGCTCGGTCTTGGCCGCGTCGTAGTCGGCGTTCTCCCGGATGTCGCCGTGCTCCCGGGCGCGCTCGATCCACTCCGAGATCTCACGCCGGCGGGGACCGCTGCGCTCGTCGAGCTCCTCGAGCAGCCGCTGGTGGGCCTGCGGGGAAAGATGTGTCTCTTCCATCGCCCCGGAGGTTACCGATCCCCGGGGGCGCCCCGCGACCTCCGGCTACTGCAGCGAGCTGGCGTTGTCGGTCACCCGGACGGCGGTCACGCTGCCGTCGGGCTGCGTCTGCCCCTCGACCACGAGCCGGTCACCGGGCTGGACGTCGCGCTGCGTGCTCGGCTGCGTCCGAACGTAGCGGGTCGACTCCGTGTTCACGACGCGCTTCGTCGTGCCGTCGGGCTGGCTCACGTAGATGTTGTTGCCGTCGACGTACTGCACCGTTCCCGTCGCCGCCGCCTTGGCCGAATCGGCCCCCGCCGCCTGCCCGGCGCCGGCCTGGCCGCCCCGGGCCCCGGCTCCCGCTCCCGCCCGCCCGCCGGCCGCACCCGCCCCGGCCGCGCCGCCGGCGCCGGCGGTCGAGCCGGCCGGGGTCGCCGCCTTGGGCCGCGAAGCGTGACCCATCCGCACCCCGATGTTGAAGACGAGCAGCAGCACCACGGCCACGCCGAGGATGCGGGTCCACTTGTCGACCTTGCCCCGCCGGCGGACCTTCGTCGGCGGCCCCAGCCCCATGGCGTCGAGGTCGAACGATCGGGTGGCCGCCGAAGCGTTCCCCTGGGTCTCGGTGTGGGTGGTTTCCATGGTCGTCTCCGGAGTCGGTGGGACGGGCCTACTCGTAGCGGAGGGCTTCCATCGGCGTCAGCGCCGCGGCGCGGCTGGCGGGATAGGCGCCGAAGAAGATCCCGATGAGGACGGACACGCAGAACGACAGCACCACCGACCCCGGCGAGACGATCGGATGCATGGTGGCGCTCTTCAGATGGCCCACTCCGACCCCGAGGACGACGCCGATGATCCCCCCGAGGCTGGCCAGCAGCATGGCCTCGGCCAGGAACTGCGTGACGATGTCGGTCTTCTGGGCGCCGAGGGCCTTGCGGATCCCGATCTCCCTGGTCCGCTCGGTCACCGTCACCAGCATGATGTTCATGACGCCGATCCCGCCGATCAGCAGCGAGATGGCCGCCACGACCCCGAGCAAGAGCTGGAACTGCTTGGCGGCGGCCTTCCCGGCGGCGAGGAGGGCGGCGGCGTTGAAGACGATGAAGTCCGGCGGGTCGCCGGGCTTGAGGTCGTGCGTCTGGCGGAGGATCGTCCTGATCTCGACCATGGCCGCCGGCAGCGTTTCCTTGCTCGTGGACCGGACCCCGATGATCGTGTAGGAGTCGACGTTGCCGACGATGTTGTCGATCACCGAGGTGAGCGGGGCGTACATGAAGTCGTCCTGGTCCTGGAATCCGTTCGACCCCTTCTTCACCTGCAGGCCGACGATCCGGAACCGCACGCCGTTGAACTCCACCTGCTGGCCGACCGGATCGACGCCCTTCGGGAAGAGGTGGTCGACCACCGTCTGGCCGATGACCGCCACCTTGGCGTGGGAGGCCATGTCCTCCTGGTTGAGCATGCGGCCTTCCGCCACCGGCGTGTTGCGGATATCGGCGAACTCCGGGGAGCCGCCGATGAAGTTCTGCAGGGCGTAGGTGGTGCCACCCCAGGTCACGGTGCCGGTGGTGCCGACGGTGGGGGCCACCAGGTCGATGTCGGGCGCCCGGGTCTTGTCGGACAACGCCTTGACGTCGGCCTTGGTGAGGCGGATCTTGTGGGCGCTGGTGCCCCGGTTGCCCGACCCGGTGTTGCGCTCGGTCAGGATGTAGATGGCATTGGTCCCGAGGTTGCGGATCTGGACCTGGACCTGTTCGGCGATGCCGGTGCCGACGGCCACCAGCAGGATCACCGCCGCCGTGCCGATGAGGATCCCCAGCATGGTGAGCGCGGAGCGGAGGCGGTTGGCCAGGATGCCCCGCAACGCCACACGCATGCTGTCCAAAGTCACGGCACGTTCACCTCGGAACTCACCGTACCCACCGGCACCTCGTCCGCGGCTTCAGCCTCAGCGTGCTCTTGCTCGAGGGCCGCGAGATCGAGGAGCCGGGGCGGGTCGCCCGCCACCGGCCCGTTGCGGCGGTCGCCGACGATGAGCCCGTCCTCCAGGATGACCACCCGCTTGGCGTGGGCGGCGACGTCGTCCTCGTGGGTGATGATCACCACCGTCCGCCCGGCGGCGTTGAGCCGGCCGAAGATCTGCAGCACTTCCTCGGTCGAGCGGGCGTCGAGGTTCCCGGTCGGCTCGTCGGCCAGGATGATCGACGGGCCGGTCACGATGGCCCGGGCGATGGCCACGCGCTGCTGCTGGCCGCCGGACAGCTCGTTGGGCATGTGCGTCGTCCGGTCGCCGAGCCCGACGAGGTCGAGGGCGGTGTGGGCCCGCTTCCGCCGCTCCGACCGGGAGACCCCGGCGTAGACCAGCGGCAGCTCGACGTTGGCCAGGGCGGTCGTCCGCCGGACGAGATTGAAGCTCTGGAACACGAAGCCGAGGTACTGGTTGCGGACGTCGGCCAGCTGCCCTTCGGACAGGGTGCTGACGTCGACGCCGTCGATCAGGTAGCTGCCCGAGGTCGGGACGTCGAGGCACCCCAGGATGTTGAGCATCGTGCTCTTGCCGCTGCCGGAGTGACCCATGATGGCCACGTAGTCCCCCCGTTCGACGGCCAGGGAGATCCCCTTGAGCACGTGGACCTGGAGCGGCGTACCGGGGTTGTAGGACTTGTGGAGATCGTTGAGCAGCAGGACGGGGAACTCCTTGTCGATGGCCGGCATGTGGGCTCTGCCCCCTTTCCCTTCCGCTGTCCCGTCCGCTAACCCTGTGCCTGCTTGCCGCCGCCGGTGGTGACGACGACCTTGTCGCCGACCGCGAGCCCGCTGGTGATCTCGATGTCGTCGTCACCCTTCAGGCCGGTGGTCACTTCCCGGCTCTCCGTCTTGCCGTCCTTGCCGAGCACCTGCACCGTGGCCCGCCCGTTGCGGGGGTTGATCGCCGTGACCGGCAGCCGCAGGACGTTCTGCTTCTGGGCGATGATCACGTCGACGTTCCCCGTCATACCGGGCTTGATGGCGTCGAGCTTCTTGTCCAGCAACAGGGTCACAGTGTAAGTGACGACGTTCGCTACCACGGTCTCGATGGAGTCGATGCGAACGACCCGGGCGCTAAGCGTCTGGCCCAGCGACTCGAACTCGACCTTGGCCGCCTGGCCGGGCTCGATCTTGGCCGTGTCGGCCTCGCTGAAGCGGGCCTTGACCTCGTTGGTGCCGAGGTCGGTGAGGGTGATGAACCCGCCCGCCCGGCTCGAAACCGAACCGGAGGCCTGGGCGTTGGGCGGCCGGCTGAGGGCACTGGCGTCGAACCCGCCCCGGTTGGAACCACCGCCGGGAACGTCTTCACCGATGCGCCCGCCGACCACCGCCACCGTGCCGTCGGCCGGTGAGATCAGCGTCGTGTCGTCGAGGGCCTTCTGGGCGTCCTTCACCGCCTGGAGCTTGCTGGCGGCGTCCTGCTGGGCCGCGGCCACCTCGGCGTTGTTCTTCGGGCGCTCCTCGTCGGCCGCCTTGGCCGCCACCTGCTGGCCGACCTGGGACTGGGCCGTGTCGACGTCGTTGCGGGCCGAGGCGACCGCCTGCTGGTCGGCGAGGTCCCCGGTCCGCTGCGTGTCGAGGGCCTGGGTCAGGGAGTTCTGGGCGTCGAGGACGTTCTTCTGGTCGGAGATCAGCCCGGCCTTCTGGGCGTTCTTGGCGTCGTCGAGGTCCCGCTGGTCCTGGTCCACCGTCTGGTGGTCGCTGATCAGCGTCTCGTTGTCGTCCCGGACGTAGCCCTCGTAGCGGGTCCGGTCGTTCCGGACCGTGTT
>Ga0070741_10004735_pt1 | contig 31446 bp, 35 predicted proteins | sample Coa_R1_4_FD_66440 | JGI IMG/M metagenome (GOLD analysis project Ga0070741, IMG submission 66440) | Surface soil microbial communities from Centralia Pennsylvania, which are recovering from an underground coalmine fire - Coalmine... | ecosystem: Environmental > Terrestrial > Soil > Unclassified ... | reverse complement strand
TCCCGCGTCGCGCAGGCGCTGCTCGTCGCCCGGCTTCGTGCAGCGAGCCATCCCGAACACCTCGTGCGTGCGCGCGAGCTCCCGGGCGATCGGGAAGGCCACCCGGCCGGTCGCACCGGTCACGAGCACACGCCACGACATCGGCCGTCACTCCTCGCGGAACGCAGGCAGCACCTCGGCCGCGAACTGCTCGACCTTGGGCCGTCCCTCGCCGGGCCACCCGGCGATCAGGTACCCGAAACCGGCGTCGCGCCACTCCTCGACCGTGCGCCTCACCGCGTCCACCGGCGGGTCGAGCGAGATCGACGCCGTCCGCAGGATCGACGCCGGATCCCGGCCCGCGGCCTCGGCGAGCTCGTCGATGCGCCGCGACTTCGGCAGGAGCTGCGCGACCCCGCCGAAGCCGTGCCACGCGTCGCCGAAGCGGGCGACGAGCGGGAGCGTGCGCCGCTCGCCCGTGCCACCGATCCAGATCGGGACGTGCGGCTGCTGCACGGGGCGCGGGAGCAAGGTCGCGTCGCGCAGCTCGAAGTGCCTGCCGGAGAACGAGTAGCCGTCGGTCGTCATCAACCCGATCATCAGCTCGACCGCCTCGTCGAGCATGTCGACGCGGTCGCGTGTCGGCGGGAACGGGATCCCCAGCTCCCGGTGTTCCTTGTCGAACCAGGCCGAGCCGACCGCCAGCTCGAGCCGGCCGGCCGACACGTGGTCGATCGTGATGGCCTGGGCGGCGAGGACCGACGGATGGCGGTACGTGATGCCGGTCACGAGCAGGCCGAGCCGCACCCGCTCGGTCAGCGCGGCGAGGGCGGCGAGCGTCGCGTAGCCCTCGAAGCACTCGCCCGGACCCTCGCCGTACATCGGCTGGAAGTGGTCGAAGCCCCAGGCGCCGTCGAAGCCGAGGTCCTCGGCGAACCGGGTCCGAGCCGCGATCTCCGGCCACGGCAGGCGCTGCTGCGCGACGTCGAGTCCGAACCTCATGACTGCACCACCTCTCGTCCTCCCGTCATCTCTCGGAGAGCGCGCCCCACCCGTCGGGCGGCGGCGCGAGACGCCAGTACTGCTCGGGTGACGGTGCCGCCAGCTTGGCCGAGATCTGCCAGTCGGCTTCGAGCGCGCGCAACTGCGACGGGTAGCAGCCGACAGCCTGCATCTTCCGCTCGTGGTCGACGGCGACCGGCACCGCGGCGGGCGTCGGCCAGGTGCCGGCGCGGAACAGGCGGGCGATCCGCCACGCGAGGAGGCCGGGGATGTGCTTGTAGCCCGTGTCCTCGTAGCAGAACCAGGCGACGTCCGGCCCGAGCCGCTCCCGCACGAGCATCGCGGCGGCGTGCGTGCAGTCGTGGTCGGGGTTCGCGAGCCCGAACGGCGCGAACACGGCGGTCGGATCGAGGCTGCCGACGGTCTCGCTCAGGTGGTCGACGACGGCCGCGGGGCTCACCCAGTCGTCACGCTCCAGGTAGGAGTGCTCCACGAAGTCGAGCCACACCGGCTTCGCGTCCAGGACGGCCAGGGCGGCTTCGTCCTCCGACCGGCGCGCGACGTGCACCTCGTCACCGGGGACGAACCCGCGGAGCGCGTCCCACCGTTCCATCGGCTCGGGATACGCGTCGGGACGGCCGGCGAAGACGGTGACGACGGTCGCGCCCGGGTGGCGCGCCATCAGGTAGGAGCATCCGAGCACGGCGTCGTCGAGGTGCGGCGATATCACCACGATGCGCCGGAGCTCCTCCGCGGCAACCAGACCCCACTCGCGCATCTCCGGAACCGCTGCCATGCGCGGCAGCTTCGCACGCGCGTGGCGCACCGTGCCGCGCCGCGCCGTTCGCGGCGTAGGAGCGTTGCGGACGCTGCGCGCCCAACGCGCGTTCCGCGTCCGGTTGCGGCCTTCGCCGCGCGCCCTCCGCGCGGACCGTGCTTTTTTTTGCCTCGTTCGCCCGATCCGGGAGGGTCCGGCCGCGCACGCGGGTTGTGGATGAGGTACAAACGCGATGCGACGCCACGGCGTCGGCGATTCGTCTACGTGTCCGCCCACCCAGCAGCGATGCCCAGCCCCGCCCCACCCGCTGCGGGCGAGAGACGTAGGCGACACGGTGGGCCGGCCCGGGCGACGGGCCCCGCTTCCGCCGCCCGGCCCCCACCAACATGCCTCGCCTGTCGGCAGGAGCAACGAGCGTCCCGAAGGGCGGCGCCGGGTATCCCGGCGCCGCTCGGTCGGGCAGGCTCAGCCGGCGTCGACGGTGGTGAGCTCGAAGCGGTCGACGTCGACGAGACCGCGGTCGGTGATCCGGAGCTGGGGGATGACCGACAGACCGAGGAAGCTGAGCTGCATGAAGGGCGCCGCGATCGTCACCCCGAGGTGCGCGCGGGCGAGCTCGACCAACCGCGTGAGCGCGTCCGCGACGTCGTCGGCCGGGCGGTCGCTCATGAGACCGCCGATCGGGAGGCGCACCTCCCCGACCACCTCGCCGTCGAGCACCGCGACCTGACCACCCTCGATCTCCGCGAGGCGCGCCGCGGCGACCGCCATGTCGCGTGGCCCCGACCCGTCGCGTGCGCCGACCAGCATGCAGTTGTGCGCGTCGTGGGCGACCGTCGACCCGATCGCCCCGCGCTGCAGACCGAACCCCGACACGTAGCCCAGGCCGACCCGGCCCGTCCGGCGGTGGCGTTCCAGCACCGAGATCCGTGCGATGTCGACCGACGGATCACGTGGATCGAGGACGAGGGACCGCGTCGAGAGGCTGCCGGCGACGACGCCGATGACCCGAGCGTGGCCGGACGCGGGCACATCGAGCTCGAGGTCGGCCGGCGTGGGCACGTGCTGCAGGTGGACCGACCGGCACATCCATCCGGGCGCGGGCGAGTCGGGCACCGCGCCGGCGACGACGGCCCCGCCGGCCGCCACGAGCCGTCCCGCGTGCCAGACGCGCGCCGGCTCCCACGAGTCGAGGTGGTCGAAGGCGAGGACGTCGGCCTGGTAGCCGGGGCCGAGCGACCCGAGATGGTGGAAGTTGTGGTACTCGGCGCCGTTGACGGTCGCGAGCACCAGCGCGTCCTCGACGGAGACGCCCGCCGCGACCGCCAGCCGCACACAGTCGTTGAGATGGCCGAGCTCGCGGATGGTGTCGGGCTCGCGGTCGTCGGTGCACAGCGCGACCCGGTCGGTGCCGTGCCGGAGGACGGTCGGAATCAGCGCGCGCAGGTTCTGGCTCGCGGAACCCTGGCGCACGAAGACCCACATCCCCTTGCGGCGCTTCTCCTCCGCCTCGGCGAGCACCGTGCTCTCGTGGTCGGACTCGACGCCCGCGGCGAGGTAGGCGTCGAGCGCGTGGCCCGAGAGGCCGGGCGCGTGGCCGTCGACCCGCCGGGCCGAACCGGCGGCGGCGATCTTGGCCCGGAACTCCGGGTCACCGGAGATGACGGCAGGGAAGTTCATGACCTCGGCGACGCCGATCGACCCGACGTCGTCGAGCAGCGTCTCGAGCTCGGGGACGCCGATCTCCGCGCCCGGGCTCTCGAACGGCGACGCCGGAACGCAGCTCGACGCGCAGATGCCGAACGTGAACGGCAGGCGCGCCGCCGCCTCGGCGAGCGCGGCGACCCCCGGTACCCCGAAGACGTTGGCGATCTCGTGCGGATCGGCCGCCACGGCCGTCGTCCCGTGCGGGAGCACCGAGCGGACGAACTCGTCGACCCAGAGCTTGGTCGACTCGAGGTGCATGTGGCTGTCGACGAAGCCGGGCGTCAGCGCCGCGCCCTCCACGTCGACGGTCTCGACGGCGTCGCGGCGGCCCCAACCGGCGACCACGCCGTCGGCGATCGCGAGGTCGGTCTCGATCCACTCGCGGGTGTGCGGGGCGAAGACACGGCCACCGGTCAAGAGCAGGTCGGCGGGCTCCTCGCCCCGGGCGACGGCGAGGGCACGGCGCGACGCGGGTGGGCGGCTCACCCCCGCATGATACGGGCGCCACCCGCCGACTCCCGCGGCTGACTCCCGAGGGCGCGCCGGAGAAAGTGCTTGCAATCCCCGCGAATGCGTCTATCTTGATCTCAAGATACATGAGTTCAAGGTACTTGATTCCGAGGCGAGGAGAGAGACATGGGACAGGCGTTGATCATCGTCAACCACGAGGTGAACGACTACGCCAAGTGGCGCGCGGGCTACGAGGACGTCCAGCCGCTGCGCGACCGGCACGGCGTGACCGCAGCGAACGTCCTCCAGGATCCTGCCGACCCGAACAACGTCACGGTCCTGCACTGGTTCCCGTCGGTCGCCCAGGCCCAGGCGTTCGTCGGCGCCCCCGAGCTCCGCGACGCCATGCAGAAGGCCGGCGTCGCCGGGCCGCCCCGTATCGAGATCACGGTGGAGGCGTAGACCCTGTCTCCGCGCCGGCCTCCCGAGGCCATCGCATTCGAGCGTGAGTTCCCGGGCGCCCGCTGGCTCTGCGCCCGCTGCGCCCGGGAACTCGAGGTTGTCGGTGGTCTCATCGAGGCCGCGATTGCCGGAGTCGCTCGCCGCTACGGACTCTCGCACGCCGCGCTCAATGCGCTCGCGGTGATCGAGGGTGAGGGTCAGCCCATGCTCATCGGTGAGGTCGCCAGCCGCATGCACATCACGAGCGGCACCATCACGTCGCTGATCGACAATCTCGAACGCAAGGGCTACGTGCTGCGCAGCAGCGACGCCGATGATCGCCGGCGTGTCCTCGTCGACATCACACCGGCCGCGCAGTCGGTCCTCGACGACCTCCTGCCCGAGGTGCAACAGCTCACTGTTGCGCTCATCGACCACATCGGCCAGAAGCGCCAGGAAGCGCTGCTCGACATCCTCGCCGAGATTCGCCAGGCGATCAACGACCTTCCGCACGAAATGCCCGCGCCACCACCCCGACGACGACCGGACCGACTCACCCGCTGATCACCTACGCGGACCGCCTACCCCTGCCCCGGACCGATCTCGACGGTCGGTCGTTCTCACCCGTCGCCCCCGTGATCGCGCCGGGTGCGACGCCGCTCAGGTGGCGGTGAGCAGCTCGTCGACGGCGAGCGCCGTCGGCAGGGAGGGTGCCGTCCCCGGGAGCGTGGCCGTCAGCGCGCCCGCCGCGGAGGCGCGCACGAGCGCCTCGGGCATCGAACGGCCCGCCGCGAGCGCGGCCGCGAGCGCGCCGCAGAAGGCGTCGCCGGCGCCGGTCGTGTCGACCGCGTCGACGGTGTGCGGCGGGATGTACAGCCGGCGCCGTTGGTCGGCGTACCAGGCGCCCCGGGCGCCGACGGTGACGATCGCCGCAGTGCACCCGCGGGCCACGAGGGCCCGGGCGGCGCGTTCCGGCCAGTCCGCCTCGCCGTCACCGCCGATCGACCCGCCGGTGAGCGCGGCGGCCTCGCCTTCGTTGGCGACCACGACGTCCGCGAGGCGCAGCACGTCGTCGGCGACAGGTCGGGGCGGCGCCGCGTTCAGGATCGCGAGGGTCGCAGTGCCCCGAGCGATCTCGAGCGCGGCCCGAACGGCGTCCGGCGGGATCTCGAGCTGGACGAGGAGCACCTTGGCGTCGCCGATCGCGCGGCCGTGCCGGTGGACGTGGTCCTCCGTGAGGGCGTCGTTCGCGCCGAGCGCCACGACGATGGCGTTCTCGGCGTCGTCGGTCACGATCACGGAGGCGAGGCCCGACGGCACACTCTCGAGCCGCGCCACCCCGTCGACGTCGACGCCCTCCGTGACGAGGGTTGCGAGCATCTCGTCGCCCGGCGCGTCGGCGCCGATACAGGCGACGAGCGCGGCACTCGCGCCCTGGCGCGCCGCGGCGATCGCCTGGTTCAGACCCTTGCCGCCGGGGCCGGCGTGCGAGCCGCGGGCGGCGATCGACTCACCGGGACGGGGCAGCCGCGGCGTCTGCAGGGTGAGGTCGAAGTTCACGCTGCCGACGACCACCACGTCGACCCGCTCGCCGTCCACGGGAGGATGCTTGCAGGTCCGGCAGAGGGGTGGAGCGAGCGCCGGTATCCGGGCGCCGATCGAGGTCTGCAGAGTCCGAAGGTAACCTGCGGCGCAGCGAGCCAAGGAGACGAGATGTTCCAGAAGATCGTCGTGGGGACCGACGGGTCCGACGGCGCCACGGTCGCGCTCAACACGGCGATCGAGCTGGCGCAGGCAACGGGCGCGGAATTGCACGTGGTGAGCGCGATGAAGGCACCGCTCACCGGGGGGTTCGTCGGCCCGGAGGCGATGTCGGTGATCCCCGCGACGCCGGACTGGTCGGACGCGGCGCGCGCGGAGCTCGACACGATCCTCGGGCGCGCCAGCCTCGAGGCCAAGGCGCACGGTGTGCAGGTCGACGTGCACGCGGAGATCGGCAGCGCGGCCGAGGTGATCTGCCAGGTCGCCGACGACGTCGGTGCCGATCTGATCGTCGTCGGGAGTCGGGGCATGAAGGGCGGGCGCCGGTTCCTCGGCAGCGTGCCGAACAGCGTCTCGCACCACGCCGGCTGCAGCGTCCTCATCGTCGACACCGGTTCCTGAACCTTGGCGGCCGTTTCGCCGTCCGCGCTCCGCAGCTTCGGTCGGACCGACCTGAAGGTCTCGGCGCTGTGTCTCGGCGCGATGAACTTCGGTGACCCGACCGACGACGCCGAGTCGATCCGGATCGTCGACGCCGCCCTCGACGGCGGGATCAACTTCGTCGACACGGCCGACGTCTACGCGGGCGGGCACAGCGAAGAGGTCCTGGGTCGCGCGCTCGCGGCGAACGGCCGCCGCGACGCGATCGTCCTCGCCACGAAGGTCGGCATCCCGCACGGTGAGGGTGAGCCGGGGACATGGCACCGTCGCGAGCACATCGTCGCGACGTGCGAGACGTCGCTGCGCCGGCTCCAGACCGACCGCATCGACCTGTTGCAGCTCCACCGGCCGTCGTCGGTCGTCCCCCAGGAGGAGACGCTCGCCGCGTTCGACGAGCTGATCCGGGCGGGCAAGGTCCGCTACGTCGGCTGCTCGACACACCCGGCGTGGATGGTGATGGAGGCGCTGGCGACGAGCGAGCGGCTCGGTCTGCCGTCGTACGTGAGCGAGCAGCCGCCCTACAACCTGCTCGACCGGCGGATCGAGAACGAGCTCCTCCCGCTCTGTCGCAAGTACGGCCTCGCGGTGATCCCCTGGTCGCCCCTCGCCGCCGGGATCCTGGCGGGCCGGTACCGGTCGACCACCGACGTCCCGGAGGGTTCGCGGCTCACGCGCCGGCCTCAGATGCGGGTACGCGTGAGCCCGGCCGCGCTGACCGCGGCGGAGCAGGTGGCCGCGCTGGCGGCCGACCTGGGCATCACGCCCGGGCAGCTCGCGACGCTCTGGGTCAAGGACCAACCCGACGTCACCGCGCCGATCATCGGCCCGCGCACACTGGCACAACTCGAGGAATCGCTCCCCGTCCTGGGCATGACGCTCGACGAGTCGACCGCGACGCGCCTCGACGAGATCGTGCATCCCGGCAACGCCGTCGCCGACTTCCACAACGGGTCCGGCTGGATGAAGGCGAGGATCACATGACGAGCGAACCGCGCGTTCCGGGGCTCGGGCTCGACGAGATGAGCGAGGAGGTGCGCGCGCTCCTGCTCCCGACGCTCGCCCCGGTCGCCGCGATGGAGGGCCACCGTGCCGCCGAGGGCGAGGAGCGCAAGCCGCTCGCCGTCCTCACCGTGCTCGCGCACGCGCCCCGCCTGCTCGGGCCGTTCCTCGCCTGGGCGAGCGCGCTCGCCCTCGAGGGTGTGCTGCCACGCCGCGAGCACGAGCTCCTCGCCCTGCGCGCCGCGTGGAACTGCCGCTCCCGGTTCGAGTGGGGCCACCACATCGTCTTCGCGCACGCGGCCGGGATCACCGACGACGAGATCATCCGCCTCGTCGCGGGTCCCGATGCGGACGGATGGTCCGAGCTCGAGGCCGCGCTGCTGCGCGCCGCCGACCAGCTCCACACGGCGTCCGACGTCGACGACGCGACCTGGTCCGTCCTCGCGGCGCACTACGACCCGGCCGCCCTCGTCGAGATCCCGATGATCGTCGGTCAGTACACGATGCTGTCGATGCTCACCAACGCCTGCGGCGTCGAGCTCGAACCCGGCCACCAGGAGCTCCCGTCTCCCGAATAGCAACCCCGCCGTTCTCGTGGCCGTGAGGAGGGGTGTGACCGATCCACGGTCACGAGAACACCGGCCCGCGGATGGGCGCGAAGATCGGGTCATGCGTCGCTTCGACGGGAAGGTTGCGATCGTCACGGGCGCCGGGAACGGGCTCGGGGAGGCGTACGCGAAGGCGTTCGCGACCGAGGGTGCGTCGGTCGTCGTCGCCGACGTCGACACGGGAGCGGCGGGCCGGGTCGTCGGCGAGATCACGAGCGCGGGCGGCAGCGCGCTGGACGTCACCGTCGACGTCGCCGACGAGGCCGCCGTCGCGGGGATGGTCGCGGCGTGCGTCGAGACCTACGGCGGCGTCGACATCCTCGTGAACAACGCCGGCCTGCTGCACGGGAAGTGGAACACCTGCGTCGAGCTGCCCGCGGCCGACTGGCGCCGGATCTTCGACGTGAACGTCATCTCGCATGTCGTCACCGCCGCCGCGTGCCGCGACTCGATGAGGGCCAGGGGAGGCGGCTCGATCGTCAACATCTCGTCGACCGCGGCATACACACCGTCGGCGACCGCCTACGGGGTCTCCAAGGTCGCCGTCAACGGGATGACGATGGCCCTCGCCGTCGAGCTGGCGCCGGACGGGATCCGGGTCAACGCCCTCGCGCCGGGCATGACCGACACGCCGATCAACCGGACGCGCCGCCCCCGGGAGATCATCGAGCAGGTGCTCGGCCAACAGCTCGTCAAGCGCATGGGCGAGATGTCGGAGCTCGCGAGCATGCTCCTCTACCTCTGCAGCGACGAGGCCGCGTTCATCACCGGCCAGACGTTCCTCGTCGACGGCGGCGCCTGCCGGCGCTTCTGACGCGAGTGCTCCGCCTCGCTCTCGAGCGACGTCAGCTCACCTGGCTCTCGCGACCCTCCCAGTAGGGCTGGCGGAGCTTGAACTTCTGGAGCTTGCCGGTGGCGGTGCGGGCGAGCTCGCCACGGAACTCCACCGAGGTCGGGCACTTGTAGTGCGCGAGACGCTCGCGGCTGTGCGCGATCAGCTCCTCCTCGGTGGCGGACGCGCCGGGCGCGAGGACGACGAGCGCCTTGACCGTCTCACCCCACTTCTCGTCCGGCACTCCGATCACCGCGACCTCGGCGACCGCCGGGTGCGAGAAGAGCACGTCCTCGACCTCGATCGACGACACGTTCTCGCCACCGGAGATGATCACGTCCTTCTTGCGGTCGTGGATCGTGAGGTAGCCCTCGGCGTCGAGGAAGCCGCCATCACCGGTGTGGAACCAGCCACCGTCCAGCGCGGTCGCCGTGGCGTCGGGTTGGTTCCAGTAGCCCTCCATCACGACGTTGCTGCGCGCGAGCACCTCGCCCTCGTCGTCGACTCGCAGGCGCACGCCGATCGCGGGCGCGCCGGCACGCCCGAGGCGGGCGGCGCGCTCCGACGGCGACAGCTCGTCGTACTCGGCACGCGAGCGGTTCATCGTGAGCAGCGGCGACGTCTCGGTGAGGCCGTAGATCTGGATGAACTCCCAGCCCAGCTCGGTCTCGATGCGCTCGATCGTGCGCGTCGGGGGCGGGGCGCCGGCGACGATCATCCGCGTCCGGCCACTCCCGGGGGCCGGGCCCGACCACTCCGCGGCCGCGTCGAGGATGGCGGCGGCGACCGCGGGCGCGCCGTTGAGCAGCGTCACGCCGTGGGCCTCGATGCGGCGCAGGATCTCCGCGCCGTCGACCTTTCGCAGGACGACCTGCTTCGCGCCCATGCCCGCGAGCCCGTAGGGCATCCCCCATCCGTTGCAGTGGAACATCGGCAGCGTGTGCAGGTACACGTCGCGGTCGCTCACGCCCGCCTGCCAACCGAAGGTCGCCGTGTTGATCCACGCGTTGCGGTGCGTGATCTGCACGCCCTTCGGCCGCGCGGTCGTGCCACTCGTGTAGTTGATCGTGGCCGTGGCGTCCTCGTCGGGGTCCCACGGCTCGGGCTCGACGCCGAATCGGAAGAGCTCGCGGTCGGCGTCGGCGCCGATCACGTAGCGGAACTTCGCGTCGACGTCCCCCAGCATCTCGTCGAGCTCGGGGTCCACCAGCAGCATCGACGCGCCGCTGTGCTCGACGATGAACCGCACCTCGTCGGCGTTGAGCCGGAAGTTGATCGGCACGAGGATGCGGCCCGAGCCGCTGACCCCGAAGAGCGACACGAGCAGCCGGGCCGCGTTCTGCGAGACGATCGCGACGCGCTCACCCTGCGGGATGCCGTGTTCGTCGAGGCCGGCCGCCTGCGCCCGAGCCAGCTCGTGGACACGCCGGTAGCTCAGCTCACCGAGTGACTCCGCCGGCTGATCGGGCTCGTCGACGATCCCGATGCGGTCGCCGTAGACGAACGCGGCGCGTTCGATGAAGTCGTTCACGGTCAGCGGCACGCGCATGTCCCCAACCTCCCTCTCACACCGCTCGGAAGGCTACGCGCCGCGCACGCGGAACGCATTCCGAGTACCGGTCGCGGCCCGAGTAGGTTCGGACGCCGTGAACGGGGTCGTCGCCGAGGGGCTCGTCAAACGGTTCGGCAACTTCACCGCGCTCAAGGGCGTCGACTTCGAGGTCCCCGAGGCGTCGCTCGTCGGGCTGCTCGGCCCGAACGGCGCCGGCAAGACGACGACGATCCGCATCCTCACGACCCTGCTGCAGCCCGACGGCGGCCACGCGACCGTCGCCGGGTTCGACGTGGTCCGCGAACCGCAGCTCGTGCGCAGCGTCATCGGGCTCACCGGGCAGTTCGCGGCCATCGACGAGGACCTGACCGGCCGCGAGAACCTGATCCTCGTCGGTCGGTTGGGGCGGATGCGCAAGGCCCGGGCCCGCGAGCGAGCGGCCCAGCTGCTCGAGTCGTTCGGGTTGGTCGAGGCGGCCGACCGCCCGCTCCGCACCTACTCGGGCGGCATGCGACGCCGCGCCGACGTGGCTGCGAGCCTCATGGTCGCGCCCGCCGTCCTGTTCCTCGACGAGCCGACGACCGGGCTCGACCCGCGGAGTCGGCTCGGTCTGTGGGAGGTGATCAGCGAGCTCAAGCAGCAGGGCACGACGATCGTGCTCACGACGCAGTACCTCGAAGAGGCCGACCAGCTCTGCGACACGATCAGCGTCATCGACGTCGGCCAGATCATCGCGGAGGGGACGGCCGACGAGCTCAAGTCCATGGTCGGCGGCGACATGCTCGAGCTCACCGTCGCCGACCGGACCGCCGTCGACAAGGCGGTCGCGACGCTCACCCAGACGTTCGGGCTGTCCCCGTCGGACGTGACGGTCGACCGCGAGCTCGGCACGGTCGCCGCGCCCGTGACGACCGGCGCCGACGCGCTCGTCGCCGCGGTGCGGGCGCTCGACGCCGAGGACGTGCCCATCGCGGACATGGGCCTGCGGCGCCCGTCGCTCGACGACGTCTTCCTCAGCCTGACGGGCCACATGGCCGAGGAGTCGCGGATCGAACGCGCCGAGCCGGGCGGCCGGCGCCGCCGCGTGAGGATGGGCTGACGTGGCGACGATCGCGGCGCCGCTCGACGTCACGACCGCGACCGAGCGCGCGGCCCTGCCGCTCACGCGCGTCGCGCGCGACATCGGCCTCGTCGCCGGTCGCAACCTCCGCAAGACCATCCGCAACACCGGCCTGATCGTCTTCTCGACACTGCAGCCGTTGATGCAGCTCGTCCTGTTCGTCGAGGTGTTCGGGGCGGTGATCGGCACCAAGGCGGGCGTCCCCTACAAGGACTTCGTCGTCCCCGCCGTCCTCGTGCAGACGATGACCTTCTCGTCGATGGGATCAGGCGTCGGGATCGCGAACGACCTGCAGACCGGCATGATCGACCGGTTCCGGTCGCTGCCGATCGCGCGCTCGGCGTTCCTCGTCGGCCGCACGATGAGCGACAGCCTCCGGCTCGGCATCCAGGCTCTCCTGCTCGTCGCGATGTCGTTCGTGCTCGGCTTCAGCTTCCACAACGGATTCGCCGCCGCGGTCGCGATGGTCGTCGTGATCGTGCTCTTCGGCCTCGCGCTCGCGACGTTCTCCGCGTGGGTCGGCCTCACGGTCGGCGATCCGGAGACGGTCCAGGCGGCCGTGTTCGTCCCGCTGCTCCCCCTCGTGTTCACGAGCTCGGCGTTCGCGCCGATCTCGAGCCTCCCCGGGTGGATGCAGCCGATCGCGCGGGTGAGCCCGATCACGGCCGCGATCGACTTCGCCCGGGGCCTCGCGCTCGGTGATCGCACCCTCCAGCGCGTGAGCGACATCCACCTGTCGACGGCGGCCTGGCACTTCGGCCTCTGGTGGGCGGCCATCGTCGTCGTCTTCACGACGCTCGCCGTGCGCCGCTACCGCAAGGGCTGAGGCACGACAGGTCCCGTTCCGATCGGTCAAGATGGCGGCCGACGGACCCGCCGGACGGCATGGCGGGTCAGCACGGTCGGCGACAACGGGCGACACGGGAGGTTCGCAATGGCCAAGGGAAGGCTCCGCAGGCTCGCGGTCATCGGGGCGGCGATCGGCGGTGTGATCTTCTTCTGGCGCAAGCGCAAGAGCCAGGACACGTTCGGTGCCGCCAGCTCGGGGACCATCGACTACGGCGCGGTCAGCGGGAGTGGCGACACCTCACCCGGGTCGGGCCCGGGCGGCCCGACGGCCGAATAGCGCTGCCGCGCCGGTAGCGTCACCCGGGTGACGCCCGGCGCCGACGACCCCGACGCCTGGTCGCGCCGGCGATTCCTTCGCGCCGGCGCCGCCCTCGTCGCGACGCCGGTCGCGGCGCGCCTCGCACACGCCCTCGGCGCGCCGGCCGGCCTCCGTGTACGGCGCGGCGGCGCGGCGACCGCGACGAGCGTCGAGCTCCGGGCCGCGCCGGCGACCGTCGACCTCGGGGGCCCGATCGTCGACACGTGGGCCTACGGCGGCGCGGTGCCGGGTCCGCTGGTGCGCGTGACCGCCGGGCAACCGCTCGTCGCCGTCGTCGAGAACGCGCTCCCCGAACCGACGACGATCCACTGGCACGGGATCGCGCTGCCCTTCGACATGGACGGCGTCCCCGGCGTCAGCCAGGACCCGATCGCGCCCGGCGGCTCGTTCACCTACCGGTTCTCGCCGCCCGCAGCCGGCACCTACTTCCTGCACCCCCACGTCGGGCTGCAGCTCGACCGCGCGCTGTACGCACCGCTCGTCGTCGACGACCCCGGCGAGCCGGGCGCATACGACGAGGAGTGGATCGTCGTCCTCGACGACTGGACGGACGGCGTCGGCCCGTCGCCGGACGCGATCCTCGCGTCGCTCACGGCCGGCGCGGGCGGGTCACCGGGCACCGGTATGCAGATGCCCGGCATGTCGATGCCCGGCGACGGGCCGGCCGCGACCGGCGGTGGCTCGATGCCCATGGTGCACGGCACGAGCGCGCTGCTCGGTGGTCACGCCGGCGACGTCCGCTATCCCTACTACCTCGTCAACGGGCGCGTCGCGACGGCTCCGACCACGCTGCGGACGCGACCGGGTGCCCGCGTCCGCCTGCGGGTCGTGAACGCGGGTGCCGAGACGGCGTTCCGGGTCGCGCTCGGCGGCCACCGGCTGCGGGTGACGCACGCGGACGGCGCCGAGGTCGAACCGGTCGCCGCGGACGCGGTGCTGCTCGGCATGGGCGAACGCGTCGACGCCACGTTCACGGCGGGCGACGGCGTCTTTCCGCTCGTCGCGCTGGCGGAAGGCAAGGGCGGTGCCGCACGCGCGCTGCTGCGGACGGGCAGCGGCCGCGTCCCACCCGCGAGCTCCCGGCCGCGCGAGCTCGGCGGTCGCGTGCTCACGGCCCCGTCGTTGCGACCCACCGCGTCGTCGCGCCTCCATACCCGCCGGCCCGACCGTGACTTCCGAGTCGTGCTGCGTGGGAGTCACCATCCGTACCGGTGGACGATCAACGGCCGCACGTACGGGAAGGACTCGCCGTTCGTCGTCGACATCGGCGAGCGCGTGCGCCTCGACTTCGTCAACCGGTCACCGATGTTCCATCCGATGCACCTGCACGGCCACAGCTTCGCGGTGCTCGACCGCGCCCAGCGCGCCGGGGCCCGCAAGGACACCGTGATCGTGCGCCCGGGCGAGACCGTGCGGGTCGACTTCGACGCCGACAACTCGGGCGACTGGATGCTGCACTGCCACAACGCCTACCACCAGGAGGTGGGCATGATGACGAGCGTGTACTACTCCGGCGCGTGACGCGGCAGCGGGGGGAAGCCGCGCGTCACGCGCCGGAGCGAACCGGTGCCGCCTTACTGCAACGACGACGGCTGCGTCGTCGTCGTGGTCGAGGAGCTCCCCGACCCGTTCTGCGGGAACCGCCCTCGGGGTCCGAAGCCGCCGCCGGGACCGTCCCCGTCGCCGCCGAATCCCGGCCCGTCGAAGTGGAAGCGGGGACCGCCTGCGGGGCCACCGCCACCGGGTCCGCCGAAGCCACGACCGTCGCGACCGCCGAACGGCACGCCCCGGCCGGGCCCGCCGAGGAAGCGCAGCCGGTCGTGGTCGCCGCCGCTGTCGGTCCACCGACCGATGCCGAAGCCGGCGGCGAGGAGCGCCAGCACCGCGAGGCCCGCCACCACCGCCGTCACCCAGCGCGGGCGGGTCGCGCCTGCGCCCCCGGTCGCCTCGACGGGCGGCGCCGTCGCGGGCGGCACCGTGGCGGGCGGCCCGACGGGCGCCTCGGCGCCTTGGGCGCCCGGATCGGTCCCGGGCTCGGGCCCGGCGGGTCCGCCCGTCTCGTCGCTCATGACGTCCTCCTGCTCCCTGCTCCTGCTCGACACCGGATCGTGGCGCAGGGGCGCTGAGAGCGGCCTGAGATCGGCGCGACCGTCGGCTGCGACGGCGCGCGCCCTGGCGCGCTACAGGCCGCCGGACGTGTGCGAGTGCGGTTCGCCGTGCTCGTGGTGGGCGATCGCGGTGTGATGGTCGACGCCGTCGACGTCGGCCGGGCTCGCGTGCACGATGACGCGGTCGAGGCGCGGGATCGCGTGCAGGAGCCGGTGGTGCGCCTCGTGCGCGACGGCGTGCGCCTCGACCTGCGACCGTGCCGGGTCGACCGTGATCTCCGCCTCCGCGTGGAGCCGATGACCGACCCACCGAAGCCGCAGCTCCACCACCGAGAGGACGCCCGGCGTGCCCAGCACCGTCGCCCGCGCTCGATCGACGAGCTCGGGGCTCACGGCGTCCATCAGGCGGTAGTACACGTTGCGGGCGGCGTCCTTCGCCACGAACGCGATCGACACCGCGATCAGCAGGCCGACCATGGGATCGGCGTCGGGCACCCCGGCCGCGACCGCCGCCGCGCCGGCGACGACCGCCAGTGAGGTCAGGCCGTCGGCACGGGCGTGCACGCCGTCGGCGACCAGCGCGGCCGAGCCGATCCGGCGTCCGGTGCGGATGCGGAAGCGGGCCGCCAGCTCGTTGCCCGCGAACCCGACGACCCCGGCCGCGATCACCCACCCCACCCGGTGGACCGGTTGCGGGTCGAGCAGCCGTGCGACCGCCGCGACGGCGGCGGCGATCGCCGAGATCGCGATCATCGCGATGACGGCGATGCCCGCGAGATCCTCGGCCCGGCCGTACCCGTACGTGTAGCGGCGGTTCGGCGGCCGCCGCGACACGACGAAGGCGAGCCCGAGCGGGACGGCCGTGAGCGCGTCGGCGAAGTTGTGCAGCGTGTCGCCGAGCAGCGCGATCGAGCCGCTGACGAGCACGACGACGAGCTGGGCCGCGGCCGTGACGGCAAGTGCCGCGAGCGACATCCAGAGCGCGCGGATGCCCTCGGCGCTGCCCTCCAACTGCCCGTCGACCCGGTCGGCGTGGTCGTGCGAATGGGTGCGGACGAGCCGGCGCACGACGCGGAGGGCCGGGCCGTCGCGGCGGCCGTGGTCGTGACCGCCCGCATGACCGTGTTGGTGGTCCCTCATGGTCACCGCATACTCTCCCACGGTTCCACCCGTGGAGAGGAGCCAGCACCCGTGCCGATGCCGGAGGGAATCGGGGCCGTCGATCTGATGATCGGGTTCCCGATGCGCGACAAGAAGGCCGTCTACGAGTACCTGATGCGAGGGATCCGCGACGAGGAGACGAAGAAGGAGTTCACCTTCCCCGCCGAGTACATGTTCAAGGAAGTGCCCGACGAGGCGGATCGCGAGAGCGATCCGATCGCGACCACGATGGCCGAGATGGACAAGTACGGCGTCGAGAAGGGGCTGTTTGGCCTGTCGGAGATGGCCATCGAGGCGGCCGAGCGCTACCCCGGGCGGGTGTTCTTCTCGCTCGAGGTCGACCCGAACGACGTGATGAAGGCCGTCCGCCGGATCCGCAAGGCCAAGGAGGAGCACGACCTCACGGCCGTCACGATGTTCCCGGCCGGCTGCTTCCCGCAGGTTCCCGTCGACGATCGCAAGATGTATCCCGTCTACGCGACCTGCGTGGAGCTCGACATCCCGGTCATCGTCAACGCGGGCATCGCCGGCCCGCGCTTCCCGTCCGACTGCCAGCACGTCGAGCGCTTCGACGTCGTCTGCTACGACTTCCCTGATCTGCGCATCGTGATGCGTCACGGCGCCGAGCCCTGGGAGGCCCTCGCCGTCAAGCTCATGCTCAAGTGGCCGGGCCTGTACTACATGCCGTCGGCGTTCGCGCCCAAGTACTACCCCAAGGCCATCATCGACTACGCGAACACCCGCGGCGCCGACAAGATCATGTACGCCGGCTACTACCCCATGGGCCTGTCGCTCGAGCGGATCTTCACGGAGCTGCCCAACGTCCCGCTGAAAGACGAGGTGTGGCCGAAGTTCCTCCGCGACAACGCCGTCCGGGTGTTCAAGCTGGACCGCTGAGCGCGTCGTGGCGCAGCCGCCGTAGCGTCGCGGGATGCGGATCGCCGCGATCGTCGCCTTGGTCGCGGTCGCGATGGTGCCCGCGGCGCCGGTTGCGGCGGCACGCGCAACGGATGCGCGCGCCCGAGTGCTCGTCGCGCTCGACGAGCGGGACGGCTCGGTGTCGTGGCGCGCGAAACCCCGCGGCATCGACGGCGGGCACCTCGACGCGAAGTTCGTGACCGGCGGCGTCGTCGTCGCCGAGGAGCTCCGCTGCCTGAGCGGCGAGCGGGCCTACCAGCCGGGCGACGTCTCGGTCGTCGCGTTCGACGCGCACACCGGTCGCGAGCGCTGGCGGGTCGCGGACACCGAGCTGAGCCCCGGGGTGTTCGGCCGGATCGACCCACCCGGGGCCGGCATCACGACGATCCCGGTCCGCAGCGCCGTGTCGGGCGTCGCCCACCTGCTCGACGTCCGCACCGGCGCCGACCGCGGCCCGATCTCCGGTGCGCCGGTCGCCGCGTCGGGCGACCTCCTGCTCGTCGTCGCGCCCGACGCCTTCCGCGCCTCCGCGAGCGCGCGCGGCATCGTGACCGCGCTCGACCGGCACACGGCGGCGCCCCGCTGGACGAGGAACCTCGGCGCCAACCTGTTCTCCATCGTCGCCGACGAGTCGTCGGTCGCCGTCGCCGCCGGGCCGATCCCCGACCCCGGCACCGAGCTCGGCAACGTCGGAGGGATCGAGGTGCTGGACCCGGCGACCGGCGCGCGGCGCTGGGCGGCGCCCCTGCTGCCGGCGTTCGGCATCGAGCTCGCGGGAGGTCGCGTCGTGTTCCAGAACCTCGACACGCTCCGGGGCATCGACGCGGCCACCGGCCGGCTCGCGTGGGAGGTGACCGTCGACGGCACCCTGCGATCGCCGGCGACGGCTTCGGGACCACTGGTCGCCGTCCGCGCGCCGGCGAACCGTGTGCACGCGGGCGACCGACCGGCACCCGGGCTCGTGTCGGCAGTCGATCCGAGGTCGGGCCGGCTGCGGTGGTCGCGCGGCTACCGCGGCGACGAGCTCGGCCCGGGCGTCGTCGCGACCCGGCGCGCGGTCGTCGTCGCCACCCGCGGGCGGATCGTCGCGTACGGCGCACGGCAGGGCGGCCGGCTGTGGGCTCGCGGAACGCCGCGTGGCGCCCACTCCGTGGTCGCCGGCGGGGGTCGGGTCTACGTTTCGGGTGGGTGCACCAGGTCGAACGACTGAGGCGCACCGGGAGAGGGGGAGCCGTGACGTACGACCAGAACTGGTACGCGGTGTGTCTCGCGAGCGAGATCGACGACGGTGCGGTCGTCGGGGCGGACGTGCTCGGTGGCCGCGTCGCCGTCTACCGGAAGTCGGACGGCTCGCCGGTCGTGCTCAGCAGCGTCTGCCCGCACATGGGAGCCGACCTCGCGGGCGGCGACGTGCAGGGCGACGACCTCAGGTGCATGTTCCACTTCTTCCGGTTCGGGCCGGACGGGAGCTGTACCGGCATCCCGTCCGACGACCACGTCCCGCAGTCCGCGCGCGTGCACAGCTTCCCCGCCGCGGAGCGACTCGGTCTGATCTGGATGTTCAACGGGGACGAGCCGCTGTTCGAGGTGCCGGGCCTGCGCGACTACGACGACACGACCGTCGTCGTGCGGGCGCGGCGCACCGACCTGTTCCCGGTCGAGCCGTGGGTGATCATGGCGAACTCGTTCGACTACCAGCACCTCCGCTTCGTGCACGGGTTCGAGTTCGAGTTCGACGACACGACCGTCGACTGGGGCGTGCCGTACCGCATCGAGGAGGACATGACCTTCGAGACGCCCGAGGGGATGGTGATCGACCAGCGCATCCGCGTCTGCGGCACGAACACGGTCTCGTACGTGACACGGGGCGAGGTCGACAGCATGGGCATGTTCACGTCGACGCCCGTGCCCGGCGGCTCGCAGAGCTACTACATCGCGGCGACGCCGGACACGCGCGCCGCGGACGGGGACGGGGGTGCGGCCGTCGCCGTCCGCCTCGACCTCCAGGAGCACCTCGCCGACCTCCTGCTCCAGGACGACACCCGGGCCTTCGCGAACATGCGGTTCCGCGAGGGGGCGTTCGTCGGCGCCGACCGGAGCCTCCGCCGCTACTTCCAGTGGGTGCGGCAGTTCCCCAAGCACGACCCGGCCGGGTGGTTCGGATAGCCCTTCCACGGGTGGGCATAATCGCGACCGCAGGAGTGCGCCCTACGAGAGGCCGGACGGGAGCCGACGCTTGAAGACGTTCGTGGCGATGGTCACCTGCCTGACCGTCATCGTCGTGTCGGTCGCGGCCCTCCTCTACCTGCCGAGCTGGGACTCGTCGGACAGCGGCGCCTCCGTCCCCAAGATCAAGGCCGGGACCTCGATCCTGGCGACGAGCGGTTCGAACAAGACCACGACCGACGCGTTCTCGGTCGGGAACGCCTGGGATCTCGTGTGGCGGTACGACTGCTCGAACACCCCGTTCGGCGTCGGCGACTTCGTGGTCCACCTCTACGACGGCAGCACGTCGAACATCGACTACGTCAACCGTGACGTGCGCAGCTCGGGACCGGCGGGCGCAGGCATCGAGCACTACCAGGCCGGCGAGAGCCACCGGAAGCTGCTCGTGATCGACACCGCCTGTCGCTGGGGCGTCATCGTGCAGGCCGCCTGAGGACCCGCGCGCCGTTCGCGCGGATCGGCGCGTCCGCCGAGCGACCGTCCCTGAGGAGGACGAGCGCGCCGGCCGGGAAGATCAGCACCGAGAGCATCCCGGCCGCGACGAGGGACGCGGCGTTGATCGGGCGCAGCTCGCCGAGGCTCACGCCGATCTGCGCCGCCACCACGACGAAGGAGAGCGACGTCGCCTGGAGGAGTGCCGCGGCGGCGCCGTCGCGGGGCGCGACCTCCTTGTGCAGCAGGAGGGCGGGCAACCCGCGCACCGCGAGCAGCAGGACGAGGAACACGGGGACGCGGATCAACGCGGTCGCGTCGGAGAAGAGTTGGTTCACGGGGAACGTGAGCCCGGTCGTCACGAAGAACACGGGGACGAACAGGCCGAACCCGATCCCGTCGAGCTTGTGGCGGAGGTGCCCGAGGTCGGCCTCACGGTCGGGATCGGTGATGGCGGCGATCAGCGCGCCGGCCATGAACGCGCCCAGGATGGCGTCGAACTTCAGGGTCTCGCTCAACACGAGCAGCGAGAGCAGCAACACCATCGCGACGCGTACGCGCAGCTGCGAGCTCGTCTCCTGCATGCGGAAGATCACGTCGCCCAGGCGATCCCACCTCCCCCGGAGCGTCACGACGGCGACGACCGCGACGGCGAGGAACAGCACGAACAGCTTCCCGCCCGTCTCGACCGGCTTCGGCGATCCCGATCCCGAGAAGAACATCGAGAGCACGACGATCGATCCGAACTCGGCGACCGAGCACGACGCCACGACGAACGTCGAGAGGCGGGAGTCGAGCTTGCCGGCGTCCTTCAGGACGGGGACGACGATTCCGAGCGACGTGGCCGACAGGATGATCGCGACGAGCAACGGGTTGACGATGACGTCGAGACCCCAGAGCGGGACGGCGAGCACGATCCCGATCACGAGCGAGGCGACGAACGACAGGAGCCCGTAGCGAAGCGGCTTGCCCCTGAGGATCCGGAAGTCGAGCTCGAGGCCCGCGAGGAAGAGGAGGAAGGCGACGCCGAGCTTCGACAGCACGTTGACGGCGTCGTCGGTGTGCACCCACCCGAGCACGGCGGGCCCGACCAGGATGCCGGCCACGATCTCGAGCACGCTGTCGGGGATCGGGAGCCGCGGGACGAACCCGAGCACGATCGGGACGGCCGCGGCGACGATCGCGACCGCCAGCAGCCCGTCGAAGCTGACGTCCCCCCGCATGACCGAACGCTAGCGGCCGGCTCCATCAGCGCACGGCGTCACCCCGCCGGTATTCCGAGGTGAGCTCGATGAGCCGCTTCTTCAAGGTCGGGTCCGAGATCGGCGTCGGCCGCGGCCACGCTGTCGGCGAGCTGCTCGGGCCGGCTCGCCCCGACGATGGCGGACGTGATCGCCGGCTTGGCCAGCACCCACGCGACGGCGAGCGTCGCCATCGGGAGACCGGCCTCGGCGGCGAGGGGCCGGAGCGCGTCGACAGTGTCGAACTCGCGTCGTGCCAGTACCGCTGCTGGTACATGGCGCCCGCGGTGCCGACCGTGAACCGGGTGCCCTCGGCCGGCGCCGCCCCGCGGTCGTGCTTGCCGCTGAGGAGGCCACCGGCGAGCGGGTTGTAGGGGATCACGCCGATCGCCTCCTCGGCACACAGCGGCAGCAGCTCCCGCTCGATCTCGCGGAAGAGCAGGTTGTAGCGGGGCTGCACCGACTCGAACCGCACGAGCCCGCGTGCCCGGGTCCCACGGATTCGGCCCCGTCCGACCGAACGCACTTCGTGGCGACCACGAACTGGTCGCTCCGACCGCGCAACCATCGACCGACGATCTCCTCGGTCCGGCCCACCCTCTCGAGCGAGCCGCCGAGCGGATCGACGTCGGCGGTGGCCAGGAACGTGATGCCGGCGTCCGCCGCCGCGTCGAGGAGGGCGCGCGACTGCTCCTCGTCGCACTGCAACCCGAACGTCATCGTGCCGAGGCACAGGCGTGTGACCGGCAATCCCGTCCGCCCGAGGTTCGCGTGCCGCATGGGCTCCCTCCCCTCGTCCGGCAAGCGCCGGACGAGACTCCGTCCGGGTCAGCGGGCCGGGAGCGCCTCGGTCGCGGGAGCAGCGGCGGGAGCCGGGGGTCGCCGGATCCGTTCGTCGCGGTCGGCGACGGCGCCCGACGCGTTGAGGACGCGCAGGAACACGAGAAACACGACGACGGTCGTCCCTGCGACCGCAGCGAACTGAACGGCGAGCTCGGTGCGGTCCGCGCCCGCCAGTGCGGCGTGTACGGTCCCCGCGACGAACACCGCGAAGCTGGCGAGATGGATGCGGTGCCACACCCGGCGGGGGAGTCGCTTCATGCACCACGAGCTGATCTGCACCAGCAGCAGCAAGTAGAACGCGACGATGCCCCAGGCGACGGCCCCCGGCCGCCACGCCGACGCCATCGGGACGAACAGGTCGCGAACGGAGAAGTCGACGTAGCTGTCGGCGACGAGCGCGGCCAGGTGCACACCCACGAACACGAGCGTCAACGTCCCGAGGTAGCGGTGGAGGTCGAGCAGCCAGGCCGGCACCTTGCGGCGCCGCACGAGCTTGCTCGACAAGGTCAGGCCCCACACGATCGACGCGGTCACCGTGCACCAGGCAACGATGCCGGTCGCGCGCGCGAGCCACCACCACACCTGCGGGTTCATCGTCGCGGTCACGGTCGGCCTTCCACGATCCAGGCCTCGACGCCGTGACCTTCCAGCAGGGCCCGACCGTCGTGGAGGCCCGCGATCAAGGCGGCCTTCGCCAGCGCCTCGGCGCGCCAAGCGACCCGGTCGGCGACGACGACGGCGGCGACACCCGTGTCGGCCGGCGCGCCGGTCGCCGGGTCGATGATGTGGTGGCGCAGACGGCCGTCGTGCACCCATCGACGGAACAGCCGCGTGCTCGTGACGATGGCGCCGTCGTCGAGAGCATGCGTGAACAGGACGCTCTGCTCGTCGAACGGATCCTCGACCGGCACCAGCCACGGACCGTCACCGGGACCCCGGCCGCCGGTCCGCACGTCGCCGCCGAGCGCGACGCACGCGCCGGCCGCGCCGCGCTCGACGAGACCCCGGGCGACGAGGTCGGCCGCGAACCCCTTGCCGATGCCGCCGAGGTCGATCCCCACACCCGCCGGCAGTCTCACGGTCCGATCGGCTCGGTCGAGCACGATGCCCGCGCACCCGGGCGCGTGGCCCGGCTCGTCGACGGGTCCGGGCGCGCGCCGGCTGATCGTCAGCCGGAGCGGTGGGCGTCCCGCCGGCGCGCTCACGATCACCCTGTCCGCGGCGCGTGCCCGCACCCGTTCGAAGGTCTCGTCGTATCCGTTCGCCTCGAGCGCGTGCAGCACCGTCGGGTCGAAGCGGCCGCCGGTCAGGCGCCACATCGCGATCGCCCGCTCGAGGAGGTCGACCGTTTCGCGCGCGATCGGCACGGGGCGGCCGGCCGCGGCCGGCGCGTTGCACCGGGCGACGTCGCTGGTCGGCCGGAAGCGGCTCCACAGGGACTCGAGGCGGGCGACCTCGGCCACCGCCCAGTCGACGGCCGACTCGGGGCCACCGCGCACGACGAGGTGCGCGGTCGAGCCCATCGCGCGGAACCGGCGTTCGTGCCAGCGCTCCGCGCCCCGCGCGCGGACGGCAGGGGCCGGAACGGGGGTGGCCGCGCTCAGCACTTCGACCCACTGCACGCGGGCAGGGGCGGCGGCGCGGGCGCCGGTGCCGGCGCCGGAGCGGCCGTCGGCGCGGGCGCGGGCGCGGGGCCGGCCGTGGGAGCCGGGGCCGCGGGCGCCGATCCGGGACGCGCCGCCGTCGACCCGCCGCCCGCGACGGCCCGGCCGGTGGCCGAACCGGCCGACGAGCCCGAGCCGGGGGACACCGCGCCGGGCGGCAACACGATCGTCCGCTCGACGACGTGGGTGACGATCGTGGTCGGCGGCGGGGCGGGCGCGGTCGTCGTCGACGGACCGACCGGGCTGGCGGTGCCCGCCGGGCTCGCGGTGCCCGAATCCGACGGTTGGTCGGCGTTGGCGGCCATCGCGGTCATGATCCCGAGCGTCGCCGAGATCCCGAGCCCGGTCGCCAGGACCCGCCCGCCCGGTGCCGCGCGCCGGCGGCCGGCCATCAGTCGCTCCCGCCCGTGTTGCTGCACTGCCACACCTTGTGCTCCGGGTCCCACTGGGGCTCCACGCACCCCGGCGGTGGCGAGCCGGGCGAGGCGGGCGGCGCCGTCGTGGGCGGTGCCGTCGGCGCCGGGGCCGCCGGTGGCGCGGTCGCCGGTACCGGTGCCGGCGCCCGGGCCGCCGTCGGCGCGGGCGCAGCGGCCGCGCCCCCCGCGGTCACGCGGGCGGGCATCCCGGAGGTCCCGCCGGAAGGTGCCCCGGGCGCGGTCACGTAGTGGTCGTCGTAGACGGTCTGCTCGACGACCGAGACCGGCGGCGTCGTGGTCGCAGGGGATGCCGCCGACCTCGTAGCTTCGTGGCCGAAGCCGAACAACGGAAGGTCGAGGACTGCCGCCGATGCGACGACCCCACTCCCCACGACGAGGGTGGCCGAGGCCGCGAGGGCCATGGCCGTGGTCCGCTTGAAGCGCACGGTCTCCGCTCCTTCCCGGGCGACGTGCCATGTATCGACGCGTGAGGCGCCGAATCCTGAGGGCATCGACGCGGGTTTTTGCGAAGCGTTTGCCATGCCCTCATCCGGCTCTCAACACGGCGCAGGCCCGCTTCGGGCTTGGCGGCGACCAGAGGGGGATCGCAGATGACGACCACGGCGACCGACGGACCGCCGGACGCGGCAACCGAGGCGCGGGGCGTCGACCTGGACGAGCTGCGGGCCCTCGTCGGTCGCAGCTCGCCGTTCAACTCCGCGCGCGACCCGGTGAACGAGCCGATGATCCGGCACTGGTGCGACGTGCTCGGCGAGGAGAACCCCGTCTACACGGATGCCGGCGCGGCCGCGGCATCCGCGTTCGGGGGGATCGTGGCCCCACCGGCGATGCTCGACGTCTGGGACAAACCGGGCCTCCCCCAGCGACGCGATCCCGACAACCCGCAGAGCGCGGCGCTGACCGTTCTCGACCACCATGGCTTCACGTCGACCGTCGCCGTGAACTCCGAGCTCGAGTTCGCGCGTTTCCTGCGTCCCGGTGAGCTCGTCCACAGCACGTTGACGCTCGAGGACGTGAGCGACGAGAAGCACACCGGCCTCGGCGTCGGCCACTTCGTCACGAGTCGCATCCGGTATCTGGTCGGCGACGAGATGGTCGGCTCCGTGCTGTTCAGGGTGCTGAAGTTCCGCCCGGGGACGGGACGGCCGGCGGACCCCGCTCCCGAGCGCGCAGCCGCGCGCGACCCCGACCCAGCGAAGCGACCGCGCCCGGCGATCAACCGCGACAACCAGTACTTCTGGGACGGCGCGCGCGACCACGAGCTGCGCATCCAGACCTGCAACCGGTGCGGAGCCAAGTTCTTCCCGCCGACGCCGCGCTGTTCCGAGTGCGGTGGATTCGACATGGGCTTCACCGTCGCGTCGGGGCGCGCGACCCTCTACTCGTTCGCCGTTCCCCACCATCCGCAGGCCGACGGCTTCCGTTACCCGGTGCTCGTCGGGCTCGTCGAGCTCGAGGAGGGGACGCGGCTCGTCTCGAACATCGTCGGGTGCACGCGTGAGCACCTGTCGGTCGGGATGCCGCTCGAGGTGTGCTGGCTCGACAGCCACCCGGCGCTCGTCGACGGCGCGGACGACTCACGAGGTCCGATCTCGCTCCCCCAGTTCCGGCCGGCCCGCGTCCCGCGCCGGGAGACGACGAGGGCGGTCGCCGACGTGGAGGTGGGCGAACCGCTCCCGCTCGACGCGATCCCGCTGACCACGACGCTGATCGTGGGTGGTGCGTTGATGACCCGTGACTACTTCGACGGCCATCACGACCGCGACATGGCGGTGCGGCGCGGTTCCAAGGACGTGTTCATGAACATCCATACGACGCTCGGTCTCGTCGAGCGCTACATCTCCGACTGGGCCGGCCCCGAGGCGGTGTGGCGGGCGCTGCGTGTCCGGCTCGGCGCACCGAACTATCCGTACGACACAATGACGATGAGCGGTCGGGTCGACGCCGTCGACACGGCGAGCGGTGCGGTCACCATCGCGTTCCGGGGCACGAACCAGCTCGGCGACCACGTGAGCGGCACCGCGGAGCTGCTCCTTCCCGGCGGTCGTGCATACGCCGAAGCGGTGGGTGCCCGATGACGGCGCACGGCTACGCGGGGCGGACCGCCATCGTCGGAATCGGCGCCACGGAGTTCTCGAAGGACTCGGGGCGCAGCGAGCTGCAACTCGCGCTCGAGGCGTGCACCGCTGCCTGCGAGGACGCCGGAGTCGACCCGCGCCAGGTCAACGGCCTCTCGACGTTCACGATGGAGACGAATCCCGAGAACGACCTCATGCGCGGCCTCGGGATCCGGGAGCTCACCCACTTCAGCCGCATCCACTTCGGGGGCGGCGCGCCGTGCGCCACGATCCAGTACGCGGCGATGGCGGTCGACGAGGGTGTCGCCGACTACGTCCTCTGCTACCGGGCGTTCAACGAACGATCGGGTCGCCGGTTCGGCACCGGCGTGCAGGACCGACCCGCAGGCCCCACCGCCGAAGAGGCCCAGTACGCGTGGACGTCGCCGTACGGGCTGCTCACCCCGGCGTCGTGGGTCGCGATGTTCGCGACGCGGATCATGCACGAGTTCGGCGTGACGACCGAGGACTTCGGTCGCGTCGCCGTCGCCGACCGCAAGCACGCGGCGACGAACCCGGCCGCGCACTTCTACCGGCGGCCGATCACGCTCGACGACCACCAGGAGAGCCGCTGGATCGTCGAGCCGCTTCGCCTGCTCGACTGCTGCCAGGAGACCGACGGCGGGCAGGCGCTCCTCGTCACCACGCTGGACCGGGCGCGCGACCTGAAGCAGGCGCCCGTCGTGATCGACGCCGCGGCGCAGGGCATGGCGGACGACCAGCAGATGATGCGCTCGTACTTCCGCGAGTCGCTCACCGGACTGCCCGAGATGGCGACGTGCGCGCGCCAGCTCTGGGACACCTCGGGCCTCGGCCCGGCCGACATCCAGACCGCCGTGATCTACGACCACTTCACGCCTTTCGTGCTCCCCCAACTCGAGGAGTTCGGCTTCTGCAAGCGGGGCGAGGCCAAGGACTTCCTGCGCGACGGCAACATCGAGCTCGGCGGCGCGCTGCCGATCAACACCCATGGCGGCCAGCTCGGCGAGGCGTACCTGCACGGCATGAACGGGATCGCCGAGGGCGTCCGCCAGGTGCGGGGCACGTCGGTCAACCAGGTCGACGACGTCGAGCACGTGCTCGTCACCGCCGGCACCGGCGTGCCGACGAGCGCGTTGATCCTCGGCAGCGCCCGGTGAGCGTGGGATCCGACGATCGGCTCGTGGCCATGGTCACGGGCGCGAGCCGGGGGATCGGTCGGGCGATCGCGCTCGCGCTCGCAGGCGAGGGTTACGACGTCGCGATCACCGCGCGCACGGTCGTCGAGGGCACGTCGTCCGAAGGGCTGCCGGGCAGCCTGCAGGCGACCGCGGCCGAGATCGAGGCGCTCGGGCGCGAGGCACTCCAGGTGCGGCTCGACCTGCTCGAACGCGACGCGCTCGTCCCGGCGGTCGAAGCCGTCCTCGACGCGTGGGGACACGTCGACGTGCTCGTCAACAACGCGATCGACGTCGGCCCCGGCAACGACGACCTGTTCCTCGACGTCGACCCGGCCCATCTCGAACGGCGCATCTGGGGTGACCTGACCGCGCAACTGATCCTGAGCCAGCGGGCGCTGCGCGCCATGGTCGAGCGTGGGCACGGCACCGTGATCAACATCACCTCGGGAGCCGGCATGTCGGACCCGCCCGGCCCGGTCGGCAACGGCGGCTGGGCGCTCGGCTACGGCTGCGCGAAGGGTGGGTTCCACCGGATGGCGGGCGTCGTCGCAGCCGAGCTCGGCGACCGCGGCATCCGCTGCTACAACCTCGAACCCGGCTTCGTCGCCACGGAGCGCGTGCAAGCCCGCGCCCAGCACGCGTGGATCGCCGAGCAGGGCAAGTCACCCGAGGTCGTCGGCGCGGTGGCGGCCTGGATGCTGCGCCAGCCCGACGGCGCGATCCGCAACGGCAGCACCGTCAGCACCGACAAGGTCGCAAGGGAGCTCGCCCTGCTGTAAACGCGACCGGCAGCGCAGGGTGTTCTCGTGGCCGTCGATACGCCCAGAAGGGATTCGTTGCCAAGAGAACGGCCTGCCGCCCGACGGCGCCGGAGTTCGACCGTCGCTTCACGCGTCGCGAAGGGCAGCGGTTGCGACGACGGCGACGAGGGGGCGACGTCGGTTGGCGCGGTCGTGTTCGACGTGGACGTTGCCGAAGCCGTCGTCGCGGCACTGTTGGGCGAACGCGGCTGCCTGCTCGTCGGTCCAGCCATGGCTGGCGAGACCCGACGCGCCCGGTTGCGTCGCCCGCTCGACGGCGACGAACCGCCCGCCCGGCTGCAGCACTCGCTGAACCTCTCGCAACGCGGCGTCGAGATCGCCCCAGTGGTGCACGGATGCGATCGTCCACACCAAGGTGGCGGAGGCATCGGGGAGCGGGAGCTCCTCCGCGGTGCCCTCGACGAACCGGACGGCCGGCCCGCGGGCGAGCATCCGTGCCACGCGGAGCATGACCGGGGCCGGGTCGACGCCCGTGACGGTCGCGCCCAGCCGCGCCGCGTGCCGGGCGGCGGCGCCGGGGCCGCACCCGATGTCGACCACGACGTCGGTCGGTGCGAGCCCGCCGGCGCGGGCGACGAACCCGGCGTCGTTCTCACGGCCGACGGCCATGCTGAGGGCGGCGACGAGCCCGGAGACGCCCTTGAAACCTCGATAGTGGGCGTGATGGTTGGGGACGACTGCCTGATCGCTCATACGCCGGAGGTTGACACTTGAACCCGAGTTCAAGTCAAGTAGGAGCATGCCGGAGGATCTCCTGACGATCGGCGAGGTCGCCACTCGGGCCGGTGTGGCCACCTCGGCGGTCCGCTACTACGAACGGCGCGGTCTCCTGCGCGCCGACGCGCGCCAGTCGGGCCAGCGGCGCTACCGGCCCGAGACCCTGCGGCGGCTCGTGTTCATCGGCATGCTGCAGGCCGCCGGCCTCGCGCTCGACGACATCGAGGGGATCCTGAACACGTCGACGGTGACCGAGTGGAAGGCGATCGCAGCCCGCCGGCTCACCGACCTCGACGAGAAGATCGCGCAGCTCCAACACGCCCGCGAGGTGCTCGCGGCGGCGCTCTTCTGTCGCTACGACCACCCCGCGACGCAGTGTCGCATCATGGGCGCCGAGATCGACCGCCGCCTCGCGGAAACCGAGTCGCCGCCAGTCGCTTGGCGCCCGACGACTCTCTGATCACCTGTCATGTCGGCCAGCCCGGCCGGCTCGGCGACTTCGTTACGATTCGTCCGAATCGGATGGTGCTCGTCGTAGGTGCCGCGTGACCGCCAGCGATCTGACCCTTCTCGCGCTCGGGACGCTTCTGGCGATCTGGCTCATCGCGCGCGATACGACAAGCTTCTGACCGCGCTCGCGCGGAGGTATCCGCCGGAGCGGGTGCGCGCATATCGAACCCTGTGTTTGGTGCTCGTCGGCCTGTTCGTCACGAGCGTCGTCGCGAGGCCGTTGACGAGGGCGCTGTACGGCCGAACCGGGCCGGGGGCGCTCATAGGAGTGGCGCCACGTGGGTAGATCGTGGCCGGACGTACCGTCCGGCCACCGCCATGTCCCGATACTTCAGGAGGGTCGCCATGCCGACCGACGCAGCGCCGCTCGCGAACGTGTTCACACTCGGGGTACGCGACTTCTCCGCACAACGGGACTTCTACCGCCGTCTCGGCTGGTCGGCGGTGCTCGACGACGACGACTTCGTCGTGTTCGAGTTGCGGGGCGCGCTCCTGGCCCTCTTTCCCGTCGACAAGCTGGCCATCGACAGCCGGGCCACGCCCGAGGTCGGGCAGGGCGGGATCCGCTTCAGCGTGATCATCACCGTGGACGAGAGGGACCAGGTCGACGAGCTCGCGGCGCGGGTTCGCGACGCGGGCGGCACCCTGACGAAGGAGCCGACGGACGCCGAGTTCTTCGAGGGCCGCGACGCCTATTTCGCCGACCCGGAGGGCAACTTCTGGGAGATCGCCTGGACCGCCAACGAGAACGCGGTCGTCACCGCAGCCCGGCGGGCGGCCGGCCTGGCGTCGTGACGGAGGCGTGCTGAGCCCGCCGAGCTTCAGCCTGCGGTGAGGCCGCTGTCGCTCGAGATGACGGCGCCGTGGATGTTGCGGGCCTCGTCGGACGCGACGAACGCGAACAGCGCCGCGATCTCCTCCGGCTGTGCCATCGGCCGGAACCCGAAGATGCGCTGCATGAGCTCGCCGTCGACGTCGGGCGGCACCTGGAAGCCCGTGGCGAGTGGCGTCTCGACGCCGCTCGGCGCGAGCGCGTTCACACGCAACGGCGTCTTGATGTACTCGATCGCGAGCGCCCGGGTGAACTGAACGACCGCCCCCTTCGTGATGCAGTAGACGACCGTGTACGCCTGACCCATCAGCCCGGCGTTCGACGCGATGTTGACGATGTTGCCGCCGCTCTCGAGGAGATGCGGGATCGCGGCCTGGGCCATGAAGAAGTAACCGTCGATGTTGACGCCCATCATCTGGCGGTACTGCGCCTCGGTCACGTCGGTGAAGTGCTCGGCGCGGGCGATCCCGGCGATGTTGCCGAGCACGTCGATCCGGCCCAGCTCGGCGCTGCACTCCCCGACGGCGGCGAAGCACTCGTCGCGGCTCGACACGTCGGTGCGCCGGGTCGACATCTGGCCCCCGGCGTCGGCCACGAGCTTCGCCGTCTCGGCCAGCCCGTCGGCGTCGACGTCGAGGCCGTGGACGTGCGCCCCCTCGGCCGCGAGCCGCTGCGCGATCGCCCGGCCCATCCCCGATGCGGCGCCCGTGAGCAGCGCCACCTTCCCCTCGAACCGCCGCTGGGACCCCGATCCGTTCGTCATGGCCGCCATCCTCCAATGCCGGACCGCCGGCTGCCAAGTCCGGACTCCCGCTCCTCCGCGTGATCCTGCACAATGGGCGCATGGCGATCACGTACACCCATCTCGACGCCGACACGCACATCACCGAGCCGCCCGACGTGTGGACGGCGCGGGTGCCCGCCAAGTACCGCGACCGCGTGCCCTACATGACACGCGACGACGCTGGCAACGACGTCTGGATGCTCGACGGCAAGCAGATCTCGATCGTGAAGTTCCTCGCCCTCGCGGGCTGGCCGACGCCGTTCCCCGACGGCCCACCGACGATCGAGGAGTGCCTCCCCGCGGCGTACGACGCGAACGCGCGCCTCGCCTACATGGACTCGATCGGGACGTGGGCCGAGGTGATCTATCCCAACGTGGCCGGATTCGGGAGCCAGAAGTTCCTCTCGATCACCGACCCCGAGCTCAAGATCCTGTGCGTACGCGCGTACAACGACTTCCTGCGTGACTGGGCGTCGGCCGATCCGCGCCGCCTCATCACGATCATGGCGACGCCCTACTGGGACATCGACCTCACGGTCGCCGAAGTCGAGCGCGGCATCGAGCTCGGCCACCGCGGCATCCTCTTCACCGGCGAGCCGCAGCGCTTCGGGCTCCCGGTGCTCGCCGACCGCCACTG
>Ga0070741_10004734_pt1 | contig 31457 bp, 31 predicted proteins | sample Coa_R1_4_FD_66440 | JGI IMG/M metagenome (GOLD analysis project Ga0070741, IMG submission 66440) | Surface soil microbial communities from Centralia Pennsylvania, which are recovering from an underground coalmine fire - Coalmine... | ecosystem: Environmental > Terrestrial > Soil > Unclassified ... | reverse complement strand
ATGCTTCGCGCCATTTGACGTACCTTAAGCACGCCGGCCTTGTCCGTGATCGGCGCGAAGGCTTTCGTGTATTTTACGGGCTGATCGAACCTGCCCCGGAAAAACTCCGGGGATTATTCGACTATCTCCGGACAGCCTTCAAAGATGATCGGGTCTTGCGGGACGACCTCGCCCATCTCAAGCGGGCGATTAGAGACGGGGCTTGCACGTTCCAGCAGATTCGCCCCTTGCCGCGACTGGAGGTAGCCTCGTGAATGCGCCGAAAGGGCCCGCCACTATTCCTCGTGACCCTCTGGGTACGTCCGACCGTCCAGAAGCCGAATCCGCAAGGGAAGGAAACTCTCTGACGATGGAAGAAATCACTGTGCAAGTTCAGCCGACGGGTCAAACGACTGAAAAGAAGCTCAACTTCTTCGAACGCTACCTGAGCCTCTGGGTGGCCGCCTGCATGATGGCCGGAGTCTTGTTAGGCAAAGTACTCCCGGGCTTCATCGACGGGCTGCGCGGACTGGAATTCGGAAAAGGAAGTCAGATCAATGCTCCCATTGCCGTCCTCATCTGGCTGATGATCATTCCCATGATGATGAAGGTGGATTTTGCCGCCATTCGCAACATCGGCAAGCGACCACGGGGGTTGTTCGTCACCCTGTTCGTCAACTGGATGGTGAAACCCTTCTCCATGGCCCTGATTGCATGGATTTTCTTCCGCCATGTCTTCTCGGGTTGGATTGCTTCGGCCGATGCCGACCAATACATTGCGGGCACCATCATTCTGGCTGCCGCTCCCTGCACGGCCATGGTCTTTGTGTGGAGCTATCTGACGGATGGAGACCCGGCCTACACGCTCGTTCAAGTCTCAATGAACGATTTGATCATGCTGTTTCTGTTCGCCCCCATCGTCCGCTTCCTGGTGAGCGGCGCATCTTCGCTTACGGTTCCGTTCAAGGTGCTTCTCTATTCGGTCGTGGCCTTTATTGTTATTCCTCTCGTGAGCGGAGTGGTTCTTCGCAATTGGCTCATACGACAACACGGAAAGACCTGGTTCGAAGAGACCCTTCTGCCGAGGTTCGCACCGCTGACCATTGCGGCGCTTTTGGCCACCCTGATTCTCATCTTCGGCTTCCAGGCCGACAACATCACGGGCAAATTCCTGCACGTGGTGCTGATTGCGGTTCCGATCCTGATCCAGGTGTACTTCAATTCGTCCCTGACGTATGGCCTGATGCGCCTGTTCCGCGTCGAGTACTCCGTGGCAGCGCCTGGCGCATTGATCGGGGCCAGCAACTTCTTCGAACTGGCCGTGGCCACGGCGATTGCGCTGTTCGGTCCGGGTTCGGGGGCGGCGCTGGCGACCGTGGTGGGCGTCCTCATTGAGGTGCCCGTCATGCTTTCGGTGTGCTCGGTTTGTAACCGCACCCGGCACTGGTTCCCGACGCCCCAACCAGCACGTTAAGGAGGATGATCCCCATGCTCTCAAACATCGTTGTCGCGAGCGACGGCTGTGAGGCTTCCGACCGCATGGTGGAGTGCGTAAAGGGCCTCCAACGGGTTGGCAGCCAACAGGCAGTCTTGGTTCACGTTTTCAATGTCCGCGACGTGGGCGGACTCTACGCGTCGCTCCAGGAGTACATGTTGCCCAAGCTTGAAAAGCAAGCTGAAGTGCTGAGACAGGCTGGCTTCCAGGTTGAGGTCCAGACTCCTCTGGGATTTCCCGCTTATGAAATCAACAAACTGGCCCGCGAGCGGTCCGCTTCCCTGGTTGTCGTCGGGTCGCACGGGGCCTCCATGGCAAAGGATAGACTTCTCGGCTCAACCGCGCAGGCGCTCCTTTATCATCTGACCTTTCCTACACTCCTGGTCCGTTTTGAGATTACCGAGGAAAACGGGGGGAGGCGCTGCCGCGTGATCTGTGAGGATATGTTTCAACACATTCTGTTCCCAACCGATTTTTCCGATAATGCGGAACTTGCCCTGCTGTACCTCGAGCACATCGTGCGGGAGACCAAAAGCCACGTCACGCTGCTCCACGTGCAGGACAAGACCAAAATCGAAAAACACCTGAAGCACCGGCTCGAGGAGTTCAACGAAATCGATGCCGAGCGACTCGAAGGCATGAAGGCGCGGATCGAGCAGTGCGGCGCGGCTTCGGTCGAGACAGAAATCCCGTACGGCTCGCCCACCCAGATCATTCTGGAACGTGCACGCAGTAATAGCTTTTCACTGATCCTCATGGGCAGCCAAGGGAAAGGTTTCATCCAGGAGGTTTTCCTCGGGAGCGTCGCCAATAACGTGGCACGATTGGCCCCACTGCCGGTGCTTTTCATTCCCGCACCGGGAACGCATGAGAGTCCCCATGGCTTGTAGAGGAGGCATTTATGAAATATGAAGAGCTGAAAGAAGAATTTGGGCGTCTCACCCATGAAGAAAAACAACGCTTCATGGAAGAAGTAGGCATGAATCTCTGCAAGGAAATGATGTCGGACCCGGCCTTCATGGACCGGATGGCGCCTCGTTGCATGGAGATGATGGGACAAATGCCGGAGCCCATGCGCCGACGCATGCAGGAATGGATGTCGGGTGGGAAGAAATCGTAACTCCCGGAGGCCGCGGTGTAAGAAGAATCCAATTCATCATGGTTTCCGGAGACATGGCCGGCCTCTCGGGGCTGGACGCAACTTTGGACCGTTTCTGCTTTGGAGGCCTCCGAGATGCTCATTACATTAGGCTCCCCCGTGGATCATGCCTACCAAGCAGCGTTGTTTGACCTATATGAGAAGTTCTTCACCCCAGACGGGTTTGCAAACCCTTCGCTCAACTCGCAAGAGCGAGACTTGAACACGCGAAAAGAGGTTTCAGATGAGTGAGACCCTTGAACCGAAGGCCAAGGAACTGGTGGGCATCGCAGCGGCCGTGGCTGGTCATTGTCAGCCCTGCTTCGCCTATCACTATAAAGAGGCGTTGCGGTTGGGCGTTTCGGAAGAGTCCATCCGGGCCGCTATTGAACTGGCTCGTGCCGTGCGCGAGGCTGGAGACAAGCACATGGATGAGTTCGTGGCAAGGCGAATGGTGGGTGCGGAGGTGGACAAAACCTAACAGTCACTGCCATGGCGGGCGGAGAGGACCAAGGACATGGCCGCAGGTCCGAGGAGCAAGCTGAAGATCGAGATCCTGGGGCGCGGTTGTCGGGGTTGCCGGGCGGCCGAGTTGAACCTGCGAGCCGCGCTGGATGATCTGGGAGTAGAGGCCGTGATTGGACGTGTCACGGACCCCCGGGTCATCCGCCAGCGGGGAGCAACTGAGACCCCAACCGTTGTCGTCAATGGGCAGATATTGTCGAGCGGAATAGTACCGAGCGTGGAGGAAGCCAAGGCATGGCTGGCGCGCACATGCAAGCTGACGCGACCTCGGCTGCGTTGAGGCCGGGAATATGAGTTCATTTGGAAGGAGGTCACAGTTTTGGATAGAGGAAATAGGGTGAAAGTAGAAATCTTCGACCCGCCGATGTGCTGCCCGACCGGGATATGCGGGCCGACCATCGATCCGGTTCTGCTTGATATTCAGGAAGCTCTGCTCAGAATCCAAAAGCAATTCGACGGGGCGGCCAGTGTCGAGCGTTACTTGCTCTCCCAGCAACCCGCTCGATTCATGCAGAACCCCCAAGTCCTCGCGCTACTCAAGAAAGAGGGGGCTGGCATTCTTCCCATCACCGTGGTCGAAGACGAAATCGTGAAGACGAAGAGTTATCCGAGTTTTCAGGAACTGAGCCAGTGGATCAAGACACGGAGGACCAATTATGACCAGAAGTAGGTTTTTGTTCTTTTCCGGTAAGGGCGGCGTCGGCAAGACCTCCATGGCCGCCTCGACCGCTGTCCAGGAAGCAGAGACGGGCCGGAAGACCTTAATTGTGACTACCGACCCGGCGTCCAATCTCGGCGACGTGTTTGAAGCGGAAATTGGCCACCGGATTGTACCTATTCCGGGCGTGTCGAACCTCTGGGCGATGGAGATCGACCCGGACCAAGCCACGACCGAGTACAAGGAGAAAATCCTGGGTCCGATGCGTGAGGTTTTCCCCGCTGATGTCATCGCCGTTGTCGAGGAACAATTCAATTCCCCCTGCACGACGGAGATCGCCGCGTTCGACCGGTTCGTCAAGTTCATGGACGACCCTGAGTATGACCTCGTCATCTTCGACACCGCCCCCACAGGCCACACCATCCGGCTCTTGGAGCTGCCCGTGAACTGGAGTGAGTTCATTGACCTCAGCGCCAAGGGCAGTGGGCAGACGTGCCTAGGGCCCGTGCAGGCGATTCAGGAATCGAAGGCCATGTACGATAAAGCGATCGCTGAACTGCGGAATCCCCAAGCGACCACGTTTATCTTCGTCGTTCAGCCCGAGGCCGTGGCTATTGGCGAAACAGAGCGTTCAGTAGCGGAGATTCGTCAATTGGGCGTGAAGTCCATCGAACTGGTTATCAACGGAATTCTTCCCGAGGAAGTTTGCCAGGATGCGTTCTTCCGCTCCCGGTGGGAGATGCAGCAGCGTCATTTGCAGGAAATCGAACGACGCCTGGTCATGCCTGCACGCCGGATGTACCTCCTGGAGGAGGAGATCAAAGGGGTCGAGAAGCTGAGGCGCACGGGCCAGATGCTCCTCGGGGGAGAGACTTCAATACAGAGGAGTAATCATGAACATGTTTCAGCCTGAGAAGATTCTGCTGCCTTCCAACGGTTATTCCCGCGCCTTGTTCTTTGCCGGAAAGGGTGGTGTTGGGAAGACTACGGTATCTTCCGTGGTGGCACTGAGGCTTGCCGAGTGTGGTTATCGGACTTTGCTGGTTACTACTGATCCTGCCGCTCACATTGGCGAAGTTTTTGAGCAGTCGGTGACCGATCAGATTCAACCGGTCATGGGTGTCGATAACCTCTTTGCAGTTCGTATCGACGCTAAGAAAGCAACCGAGGAGTACAAGCAATCGATCCTGGAGGATGCCCGACCGCGTTACTCGGCCGATATGCTGGCCGCTCTGGCGGAGGAACTGGAATCGCCCTGCACGGAGGAGATGGCGGCCTTCGACAAATTCTCGCAATTCCTCACGGACGAGTCGTTCAAGGTCACGGTCTTCGACACGGCCCCTACAGGACACACGCTCCGCCTGCTTCAATTGCCCTTTGACTATTCCCAACAGGTTGGCCTTATGGTGGCCACGAATCAGGAATCGGTGGGGTTGAAAGAGAAGACCAAGGTCCGTTTTGAGGCTATGATTGCCAAACTCCGGGACCCTGCACGGACCACTTTTGCTTTCGTGGTTTACGCCGAATCGACTCCCGTGATCGAGGCCTATCGGGCAAAACTGGACCTCGAAAAGGCCGGCATCACGACTCAGTTCATTGTGGCCAACCAGGTTCTCCCCGTCGAGCGCTGCTCCCATCCCTTCTTCAAAAAGCGCAGCATGATGCAGAGGAAGCATCTGGCCGAGATCGAAGAGAAATTCGCAGTTCCCATTCTGCAAATGCCGCTGTTCGAGCAAGAGGTCATTGGGCTGCAACGACTGCGGCAGGCCGCGGAATCCGTTCTGGGCGACTGTTGTATCGTTGAAAGTGAGACCGGAAGATGATCTACGAGTACCAATGCCGGGAGTGTGGTCAACACTTTGAAGTGAGGGCAAGCTTGGCGGAGAAAGAGGCGGGACTGAACCCGGTGTGCCCACGCTGCCGGGCCCAACGTGCCGAGCAAGTCTTCACGCGCGTCGGGCTGACATTCGCCCGGGGTGGAAGCACTCCGCCAACCTTCTCAGGGGGCGGTTGCTGCGGTCCAGGGCAACCTTGCTGAGGGCAATGACTTCACCAACCGAACCCGTGAGCGTCACCGTTTTGGCCGTATCGTCGGCACCATGCAGCGGCAAGATGACCTGGGAGACCGCCACAACATTCTTGCGGGAGCGTCTTGAGAAGCGATTCGGCTCACAAGTCGCGGTTCATTATGTTGAGTTGTTCAGTCCCGAGAGCTTCGCGTTTTCCGCTGTACTGGAGGGTATTCAGCAGGAGAGGTATCAGCTCCCGGTCGTCCTTGTGGATGGGACCATTGTCACAAACGGGACCAAACTCAATGAAGGAACGATCGCGCAGCACATCCGCGAGCGCCTCCAGAAAAACGGTCAATGAAAGGGGAAATTCATGGAGAAGGCAATCGTTAACGAACAGACCGTGATCGACAGGGCGCGCGAACTCGGCCGGGCTCTGGGCGCGTCCAAAGCATTTCGCGATTACGAGCGCGCTCTGGAGCGGTATCAAAGCGATCCTTCCGCTGCGGACTTGCTCGAGCAGGTCCGTCGCTTGGAGCAGGAAGCTTCGATGCAGCAGATGCTCTGGGGGAATCCAGGCGGCGACTGGGCCGAGAAGCTCGCCTCTCTCCACCAACGGGTGCGCGCACACCCTGCCCTTCAAGCCCTTCAAAAAGCCGAGACCGAGCTCGCCGAGCTGCTGTTTGGCACAGTTCTGAAGCTAGGCGAACTGACGGGGATTGACTACGCCGAGGCGTGTACCGGGCGAAGTCTCTCCGGTTGCGGCCCGGCTCGGCCGGCAGAGGAATTTGCTGCCGCCCTCCGCGATTCACCGGAGATTTCTGCGGCCGTGGAGGCACTGGCGCGTTCGATCCAAGAGGCCGATTCTTTCCACAGGCTCGAAGTTGCGACACGCGCCTTTCAGAATCACCCCGACGTAATCCGAATCCGGAAGGAAGTCAAATCCGCGGTGGAGGCCTATGTCGAAGCCCAGAATAATAGCTCGATCACGGTGGATGTAATCGAGAACGTTCGAACCGTTCAGAACAGGCTGCGCGAGCACCCAATCGTTCAGGAGTTCTCAAAAAGGAGGCAGGAAGTCCACAGCGCCATCCAAACGGTCAACCAAGCGCTGGGGGAAATCTTGGGGATCGACGTCGCCCAAGTTGTAGCCCCGGCGTCCGGATGTTGCGGATAATGGTTCCGATGCTATCTGTCCGGCCGGCTGAGTCTTTCTGTGCCCGAAGTAGATTTGGCCCATAGCCAAAACGGCTCCTTCCCACTTGATTTCCTTCACTCCCCAATTGACCTTTCCACAAAAAAGACAGTTATGCTATATTCGTGTGGGCGAATACAGGCACAATGGGCAAAGCAAAAGTTGACTTGATGTTCCGGGCATTCTCGGACCGGACCCGGCTGCGCATCCTCCATCTGCTGCTCGGCGGGGAGCTCTGTGTCGGGGATATTGTGAATATTCTCCGGATACCTCAACCCAAGACCTCCCGGCACCTCGCTTACCTGAGACGGGCAGGTCTTGTGGTTGCTCGAAAGAACGGGCTCTGGAACATTTACATGCTGGCTCCGGCCAATGATCGCTTCCAGCGCGACCTCATAAAGTGCCTCAAAAGTTGTTTCCATGACGTACCCGAACTCGAAGCGGATGATATGAGAGCGGCGGCAATACGCAAATCCGGCGGATGCTGTCCCTCGTGACTTTTTTTGTTTCTCTATATTCGTTCAGGCGAATGCATGCGGCAGGGGCAACGCGACGCGAACGACGCTGGGCAACGGCGCGCCTGGTTTTGGGGCTTCTGCAGATCGTGGGAGCGGGGTTCTCCTTGGGAATTCTTGTTGAGACTGGAATTACGACCCTCTCGCTGATTGCCGCTGCGATCACCGGTTTCTTAACCACTCTGAGTGTTCTACTTTTCGGCGGGAGGAGATGCACGATGACTGAAAACCAGAAGGAGAGGAGAGACTAATGGCATTACCGAGGGTTTTGTTCCTTTGCACAGCGAATTCCTGCCGTAGTCAAATGGCAGAGGGCTTCCTGCGGCATCTGGCTGGCGATCGGTTTGAGGCCGCGAGCGCCGGCGCTCAAGCCACACGCGTGAATCCGGATGCCGTGCGAGTCATGAAAGAAGTCGGCATCGACATCTCCGCTCATCGGTCGAAGGACGTTTCGGAGTTCTCGGGGCAGCCCTTCACTTACGTCGTGAGGGTCTGCGACAAAGCCAAAGAAACCTGCCCAATTTTTCCAGGCGCCTTCCGCTACTTCGACTGGGGTCTCGACGACCCTGCGGCCGCCGAGGGAACCGAAGTAGAGCGCCTGGCGGTATTCCGCCGTGTGCGGGATGAGATTGAAAAGCGCGTTCGCAGTTTTATTGCAGAAGTGTCCTGAATGAACCCTGCCAGGGTTGCGCGACTTTCCCTGAGTTGGGGATTTGTGTGCGGTCAAAACGTGGCTGTCCGGAGTGGTCAGTGGAATTTCGATTTCATGTCGCGGCATTAACAGCCATGTTCTTGTTTCTGTGCAGTTCGCTATCTTGCCGTCGGGCCGATGATCCGGGCCTGCCGCTCCGCCAGGAAATGGCCAGAGTGGAGCAATTGACGGTCCCACCTGGCGACACAATACTCGTTTCGTCGGGGCCCGACCTGGGGCCGACAGGCGCCACAGCTCACTGGGAATTTTCCACGGAATCGAGTTCTACGCAATACATTCGATGGGTTGATCCCAGGCTCCGAAACAACTTTCGATCTCTCCGGGAAACCGCATCTCAGCTCATTTTTTGCCGCTATCGTGACGGCGAATCAGAGACTATCAAGGTGGATGTTGTTTCGGAAGGCCCAAGGCTCCAAGTCCGGGTTAGTCTCGAAGTCTATCCAGATTAATCAAGCAACGGATAACGAGTCCAACTGGACTATCTTTCTCTTTGCTGTTCATCTGCGGTTCGCCGAGCATCCAGCACCACGCGGGCAACATCCCCTAAGCAGCATTTCCCCGAGGGATTTTTGACCTCGCAGGCACAGTTGCCAGTTTTGACCTCCGCTTTAATTCGCTCGGCAATTGTGGATTTTCCCGTTTCCCGGATCTCATTCGCGATGTCGCGTCGTGTTACGCCGAAGCAGTAACAGACCGGTATAGGATCCTGCCTCTCTTTCACTCCCACGCGCACCAAGAGGTCTTTTTGCTGGAAGGTGGGCGCTTGAGGCTCCACAGGGAAGTAGACCACAGGACAATCAGGGGCCGCGCAAAAGTAGTATTGCGCCGGGACGAAGCCAAAAGGTAGATTTCGCACCAAGCTCTTCACAGTGAGGATGTCTACCCGCTTCGAGAGGTTTCCGCACGCTGGGCAGGACCTGGCCGCGGCGCTAATCACAGGCGGCTTAACTGAACAACACTCGGACATCGGATGCTCCTCTCTTTCCTTCTCGCGAGTTATCTACTCAGCGCAACACGAAAGTTTCGCTGGGTCCTTGAACCGCGATATGGCGATGATTTTCAAGGCTTCCGCCATGGTCGGATAGACGTGCAGGAGATCAATGAAATCGGCGATTTTCGCCCGGAACCGCAGGGCCATCGCTGCCTCGTGGATAACCTCGCCCGCATTGGGGCCAACCATCGAAACGCCTAATACTTCTTCAGTCTTATCGTCGGCGATCATCTTGATGATGCCGCGTGGGTCGCGAATGGCCCCGGCACGCGGCACCAGCGACATCGGGATCGTCTTGCACCAACACGGGTGCCCTTCGGCAATCGCCTGTTCTTCCGTGAGTCCCACGATGCCCACCTGTGGGTCTGTGAAGATGGCACGGGGGATCACACGATGGTTAGCGCGAAACGGCTCTTCCCCGGAGAGTGCATTGTGAGCCGCTATTCCTCCATCGTGACTGCCGACAGGAGTAGCCATCTGGCTCCTGGTCATACGCCCGATGACATCTCCAGCGGCGAAGATGTGCGGAACATTTGTGCGCAGGTTTTCGTCCACTACCACTTCGCCATTTTCATTGGTCCGTACGCCCGCTCTCTCAAGGGCAATTTGATCCGAATTGGGGCGGCGTCCGGTTGCTATCAAGAGCCTCTCGGCTTGAAACTCGCGCTCTCGACCGTCAACGGAAGCAACAACCACAGATGTTCCGTTCTCTTGTCGAGCTCGCCGCATGGTCGCTCGGGTCACAATGTGAATTCCTTCAGCCTCGAATATCCTTCCGATCTCCTGCCCCACTTCAGGCTCATACCCATGCGCAAGCAACTGTTTGTCGCGCTCCAGAATCGTCACATCACTTCCGAAGCGGCGGAACATCTGACCGAGTTCCAGCGCGATGTATCCACCGCCGATGATGACGATGGAATTGGGTAAATCGCTCAGCTCCGCGCTTTCATCAGCGGTGAGCAGGTCACTGGTGAGGTAAGGTACGTCCCGCAGCCCTTGAATTTCAGGGATGATCGGACGAGAGCCGGTGGCGATCAGTATTTTCTCTCCCCAGAGCCTCTTGCCGTCCACCTCGACCGTATGGGGGTCTACGAACCGGACATGCCCCGTTTCTATGTTGATGCGACCTCCAATCAGACTCTCGTATTTCTTCTTCCGATAGCTATGAACGACTTCATCTTTTTGCTGGATGAGCGATCGAAAATCCAGTCCCATCCTTGTGGGTACCAGACCCGGATAGCGAGGATGGGCAGACTCGTAGACAATCCGCGCAGCTTCGATCAGGTTCTTGGAAGGAAGGCAGCCGCGATTGGCACAGGTGCCGCCGACGATGCGTTCTTCAGTCATCACGGCCGTCTTACCTAATTCGGCCGCGCGCAAGGCCGCCGCGAACGCGGTCGAGCCGGAACCGAGGATCACCAGATCAAAGCGCTGCGACGTTGGGAAACAACAATCGGACATGGAATCAACCTCCTTCAATCCCTGCCTTCAGGCTTTCCGGCAACCTTGTAGCCCGCTTCCTCGACGGCTTTCACCAAGCTCGAAGGCTGCACCACCTTCGGGTCATATTCAACACTCGCCTGCTTCATTTCGAAGCTCACTTGGGCCGTGCGGACCCCTCGAATCTTCTCGAGATTCTTTTGGAGGAGCGTGGCGCAGGCGCCGCAGTCCATGCCTTCTATTTTCAGGATTGCGTGAGCCCGACCAGGTTGCGCGGCAAATTGTGAAGACTGACTGGTCTTGGCGACAGCCTGCGCCACCCAGCCGGAGTAATAGGGGAAGGCGGCGACTACAATGACCGCCGCTGTCGCGAGCCAGAGGATCAACCTGTTCCAGCGCCCCACCGGAGTCCGCTCGCAGGTGCTTCCAAGTTCGCAAACCGGACCCCTTGGGCGATAGGCAAAGTAGAACCCCATGGCCAGCAACGCAAACGTCAGCCCAAGCAACTCAGGCCTCCAGCGTTCAAAGAAGTGCGAAGCCGCAAACCCGGTCAATCCAAGCGCGACTGCGACGACCGGCAGGATGCAACAAAGCGACGCTGCCACTGCCGCAACGACTGCGCCGACCATCGCAAAGCGGGCTTTATCTTTTTGTGCTGTCATATCCGCCCTCCTTCATTTCGGAAGCTTAGAGGATGCGGCTCCTATTTTCCTTTTGGCTCCGTCGAAAAGCCGCTCTTCTCGATCTGTTTCTTGATTCGTGCCAGGGTTACCTGCTGGTCATCGTAGGCGACCACCGCTTGGCCATCTTTCACGCTCACCTCGGCACTCTTCACTCCCTTCAATTGCTTGAGGGAACCCGCCACGCCGTTGGCACACATCGGGCAGGTCATTCCATAGACCTTGACTGTCGCTTTCTTTTCAACTCCCCAAAGAGGGCCGCTCAACGCCAGCATCAATCCTGAACCCATCAGAAACTTCGCGCCTTTTCTCATAAAGATCCCGCACCTCCTTAGTGCTCCGGCTCTGAAAGAGCTTGCCGATTCTTCAGCGCCTGACCATATGATGCACTCTAGACCTGGGTCTAGATTCAAGAACTTTTTTTGAGGCGGGGCGCTACTTCCTTTGAGGGCTCCTATCCCGGGTGGCCACCTCAAGCTCTTCGAGTACCGGACAGAACTCTTCGCGCTCCTCCCCCGCCTGTTTGAGGTCTCGCTTGCATTTCCGCAGACCTCGCTTGAGCTCGTTTTGTAGCCTGATCAGCTCGTTAACCTTCTCATTAACGCGCTGGAGAGCTTGACTCAGGAGATCGCGCACATGGGAACACGCTCGGGGACTTCCACGGCGCAGAATGAGGAGTTCTCGAATCTCCGCCAGAGTAAAGCCGAGTTCGTGAGCTTTGCGGATGAACTTGAGGTCGCGCACCGCGGCTTCATCGAAGACCCGAAATCTCCCTCTGGTACGAACCGGCGGCTTCAACAACCCCATTCGCTCATAGAATCGAATGGTGTGAATACTGATGCCGATCTCCCGGGCGACTCGACCGATATGCCAACCTGCCAACATGGCCTCATACCCCCAGGAAATAATAATCCCCCAGCCCGGGCTTCTGTCTTGATTTAAGTCGAGGCAAACCCGTGACCCAACTCTTCTGTCGAAAGCATGTTCATGCTATTCGCTGAACTTTGAGTCTTAGCTGTTCGTCTCAAAAAGGGGAACCACTCCCCAACCGGGCTTGGCCGTTCACTCTCTGTTGGGGGACCTCGAAAAGAGGTCTCCGCTGCCCCGAAGTTGCGCTACAATCCTGCGAGCCTGGACGGCCGGCACAAGGCGCGCCGGGCCCCGCCACAATATCGCGTTCCGGCCGATGGAGGGGGGTGGACCGGCTCGGCTTTCCGCCAGCGTGCACAGGAGGATTCATGACCAAAATAGACGTGCAGGACGGATTTCCATTCGACCTGGCGAAGTTCATCACCTACCGGGACCGAGAGGCGTGCGAACGCGTGCGGCGCATCAAGAAGAGCGAGATTACCAAGCATCCCAACCCGGAATTTCATATCCGGGTGATCGAAGACCCGCAAACCTTCTACTTTGAATTTGCCCTTGACCTCGTGACACGGATTCGTCGCTCGTTCGAAGCGGGGAGAAAATTCGTGGCTATCCTCCCGGTCGGCCCAACCCCGCAGTATGAACTGGCCGCCCGCATGATCAATGAACTGCGAATTCCCTGCCACCATGTCCACACGTTCAATATGGATGAATATGCCGATGAAAACGGGAATACGCCTCCCGCAACCTGGCCCGGTTCCTTTCAAAGTTCGATGATGGAGAATTTCTTCCTGAAGATTGACCCGGCACTCCGGCCTCCCCAGCACCAGATTCACTTTCCGGATAAGGAAAATATCCACAGTTACAGCCAGATGATCGCGGACGCCGGGGAGGCCGATGTCTGCTACGGTGGAATCGGCTGGTGCGGGCACATTGCGTTCTGGGAAGCGCACCTCGGCCTGGAATTCGGCGACGACATGAAGGCCTACAAGAGAGCGGGGGCGCGGCTGGTGGAACTCCACCCGATGACCATCATGCAGAATGCCTTGCACTCCTTCAGCGGCGACTGGTCCTGGGTTCCCCCCAAGGCTTACAGCATCGGGCCACGGGATATTCTCCGAGCGAGGGACCGGAGCTTCTGGCTGGATGGCTACATTGGAGGCGGCGTGAGTTGGCAACGCTTCATTGCGCGGCTGGTTGCCCATGGCCCGGTGAATGCGCTCGTGCCGGGGTCGATCCTTCAGGAGGTTCCCGGCAGTTATACGATTCTTGGCGGCGTTGCGGACGACGTCGTCATCTCCATGAGATAGCCAGTGAGTCCTCGCGCTCCTCGCAAGAGCCCACACCCGATGGATCCGGCATGAAGCTCATCAAAGTGAGATTACTGAAGACGCTTGACGAATACCGCGCCTGCGAACGGATTCAGATGAAGGTGTGGGGCAGCCTGGCGGCGGGCAGTGAACTATTGAGTGTAACTCAAAAGTACGGTGGCGCAGTCGTGGGCGCGCTGGCTGGAAGGCAGGTTGTCGGCTTCATCTATGCCTTTCTCGCCCGCCGCCACGGAACGTTGATCCACTGGTCGCACATGATGGCCGTCGAAAAGAGGTATCGAGACAAAGGTCTGGGATTGCGGATGAAGCTCGCCCACCGGACAGTGGCGCTTGCCCAGGGAATCAGATCGATTTGCTGGACCTATGACCCGCTGCAAAGCCGGAACGCCACCCTGAACATCCGGCGTCTGCGGGCGCACGCCGAAGAATACATTCCGAACTGCTACGGCCGTTTTCAGAGCTTGATCGAGAAAGGGTTACCAAGCGACCGGCTGGTTGTAAACTGGAGACTGAAGGCGCCTGCTGCGCCGCGCCGAAGCGATGAACACCTCATTTCTTCGAGCCAGGATTGTCCGCTTGTCAATGAGACGCGGCGCAATGACTCCGGTTTCCTCGAGAACCGGCGCATCCGCTTCGGCCTTCGTGAACGGCTGCTGCGGGTAGAGATCCCTGCCAACACGGACGACATGCGTCGCCATGCAAAGCCGCTGGCGCGGAAGTGGCGGCTCGAAACGCGCCGGATTTTCCTCACCTATTTTCACGCCGGATACCGCGTGCTTGATTTTCTTCCGCCACGTCACCCACTTCCCGAAGCTCGTTGTTACTATCTGCTCGGTCGCAACTCTAAACGCCGCGAGCGCAGCTCAGAAGCCGCCTTGCCAAGGGCTCGCGGTTCCACATAGAATAGCGACTCTCGACCGAATTTATGACTGTTGAGCTCTTCTTCAGTCGAGCACGCTCCGTGGCGGAAGTCATTGAGCACTCGATTCTGGGGTGTGTTGCATCGCTCGACGCGGCGATCTACCGGTTCAATAATCCGCGACTCGCCCGGGCGATCGAAGCCGCCGGGGACCGTGGAGTCCGCGTCCGGCTTCTCGTTGATCAAAACAAATTCGAAGAGTCCCAGGCAACGCGCGAACTCCTCGCGAAGCACCATTTGCCCTTCCGAGTCCTCTACGGAGTGAAAGGAAAAGGGTCGAAGATGCATCACAAGTTCTGCGTCCTGGATGGACGCGCGGTGATGACGGGCAGTTACAACTGGACCCTCGAATCGGAACACCAGAATTACGAAAGCCTCCTGGTGCTGGATTCGCCCGAGATCGTTACCGCCTACGAGGGCGAGTTCGATGAACTCTGGGCGGCAGCCCATGAGGTGTGAAAGGTTCTGCAAAGGACGGGCCGAGCAGGTTGCTGAAAGATTCTTTTTGCTACTGCCTCCCTGAGCGGAGCTAAGGCTCGCGTCATTCATTTTCGAAGAAATACAGGGAGGCCCCGCGCCGTCCGCCCTGGACGCAAGGAACACCATGCTTCGCTGCGCTCAACATGACAGCGAAGGAATCAGCGTGACGGCTTGGCTCGTTTCGGCCGAATGCGGAGGCGGTTCCGCCTCGCCCCGGCCCCGATGGGCGCCCCTGTTTTCACGAAGGGGAATTCACCTGAATTCATCGAAAGAAGGTCTGTATGTCACCCGAAGATACCGCAGTTGATAAGACCGGTTCCCGCAATCCCTACGAGCTTTACATCATGCGTCACGGCGTCGCCGTAATGCGCAGCAGCCAGGATGTGGATGACGATGCGAAGCGCCCCTTGACGCCGGACGGCAAGAGGAAGATGCAGGAAATCGCCCGCGGTCTCAAGAGACTGGGATTTGCCGTGGCGTGGATTGTTACGAGCCCGTTGGTGCGCGCCGTGGAGACGGCGGAAATCATTGCCGATTCGCTCGACCAGAAAGTTCCCATGGATTTCTGTGATGCGCTCAAGCCGGGCGGGTCCCCGGAGGAACTCATCACGTTCCTGGCCAAACACCTCGCGCGTCGGAGCGTCCTCGTGGTAGGTCACGAACCGGACCTGGCAAGCATGGCCGCACGGCTCATCGGTGCCGGCCGCCACGCCAACCTGGCCTTCAAGAAGGGTGGCTGCTGCCTCATTTCCTTTGACGAATTCCCTCCGAAGTCTCCCGGCACTCTCACCTGGTGGCTCACGCCAAAACTGATCCGCAAGCTCACATGATGCGGGGATGCAGGAACGAGGCGCGAGCCATCGCATCATGCGGGTTTCGCGCCCGGCGCTGGCGAGCGCAGCGCGTACGAGCTCAGCACGCGCATATAGTTGGCGCGCTGGAAGGCTGAGGGGTCATCGACGGCGCGCTGGCTCATGCTGCCCTGCATCTGCTTGACCGACTCGTACTCGTGCTCGTCCATCCACGTCTGGAGTTCAGCGAGCACCGTCTTCAGGTGGCCTATCCCGTTTTTGAGCAGGGCGGAGGCCATCATCGCCACGCGAGCCCCCGCCATCATCGACTTCAGAACTTCCTTCGCCGAATGAACCCCGCCTGTCACGGCAAGGTCTGCCTTGATGTGCCCGTACAGGCACGCCACCCAATGGATCCGAAGCAGGATCTCATAGGGATTGCTGAGCGTCAGGTTGGGCGTAACCTCCAGGGTCTCGAGGTCGAAATCCGCCTGGTAAAAACGATTGAAGAGCACCAGCCCGTTCGCGCCGGCCGCGTCCAGCCGCTTGGCGAGATTCGCGACTGAACTGAAGAACGGCCCCAGCTTCACCGCGAGCGGGATGCTCAAACCGCTCTTCACTTGTGTGAGCAGGTCCACATACATCTGATCCACCTGCGCGCCCGTCATATCGAGGTCCGTGGGCACGAAGTAGATGTTGAGTTCCAAAGCGTCGGCGCCGGCTTGCTCCATCTTCTTCGCGTATTCAATCCAGCCCCCGATCGACACGCCGTTCAGGCTGGCGATGATGGGAATCTCCACCGCCGCCTTGGCGCGTCGGATGTGCTCGAGGTATCCATCCGGCCCCAGATTGTACCCGCTCATGTCCGGGAAATAGCTGAGGGATTCGGCAAAGCTCTCGGTGCCGCTCGAAAGAGCCAGGTCCAACTGCTGGCTTTCGAGCGCGATCTGTTCCTCGAAGAGTGATTCCAGCACCACGGCGCCGGCTCCCGAGTCCTCCATCTGCCGGATGTTGTCAATCCGCTCGCTCAGAGGCGACGCGGAAACAACGAGGGGGGTCTTCAGCTTCAGCCCGAGATATTGAGTCGACAGGTCGGCCATGGCTACTTTCCCTCCTTTGTGGAAGCAACGGCTTGCATGGCGGCCCAGTTCTCGTAAAGCTGCCACCGGGCCTTCACGTCTTCCTGGCCCAACTGCAACAGCTTTTTCGCAGCTTCCGGATCGCTGTGGGCGAGCATCGTGTATCGCGTCTCGTTATAAATGAACTTTTCGAGCGGGATGGATGGCGCCTTCGAGTCGAGTTGGAGCGGGTTTTTCCCTTCCTTGGCAAGGTTGGGATTGTAGCGCATCAGAGGCCAATGGCCTGAAAGCACGGCGGCCTTCTGCTGTTCGAGTCCGAAAGCCAGGTCGTATCCATGGGCGATGCAGTGGCTGTACGCGATAATGATGGACGGCCCGTCAAAGGCTTCCGCCTCCAGAAAGGCTTTCACGGTCTGCATGTCACTGCTCCCAAAAGCGACGCGCGCCACATAAACGCTCCCGTAAGTCATGGCCATCAGGGCCAGGTCTTTCTTCGCGTTGGGCTTGCCTCCTGCGGCGAACTTGGCCACAGCCCCCCGCGGCGTCGCCTTCGACATCTGGCCGCCGGTATTCGAGTAGACCTCCGTATCCAGGACCAGGACGTTCACGTTCTGTCCGGAGGCGAGCACGTGGTCGAGGCCGCCGTAACCGATGTCATACGCCCACCCGTCGCCGCCAATAACCCACACGCTCTTCCGCACCAGCGCGTCGGCCACCGCAATCAAATCCCGTGCCTGGCTGGTGTTCAGCCCGGCCAGTTTCTCTTTCAGCCGTTGCACGCGTCCACGCTGCTGAAGGATGCCCGCTTCATTCGACTGGTCAGCCTCGATGATCTCCTTCACTAACTCCTCCCCGACCACCCCAGCGAACTGGAGGAGCAGGCTCCGCGCGTATTCATTTTGTACGTTGAGCGCCACGCGCATCCCAAGACCGAATTCCGCATTGTCTTCAAAGAGCGAATTGGACCACGCCGGGCCACGTCCCTCATGGTTAAAGGTGTAGGGCGTGGTGGGCAGATTGCCGCCGTAAATCGAGGAGCAACCTGTAGCGTTGCCAATCAGGACGCGGTCGCCGAACAATTGGGTCAGCAGCTTGATGTAGGGAGTCTCACCGCAGCCCGCGCAGGCCCCGGAGAATTCGAACAGGGGCTCGAGAAGCTGGATATCCTTCACTTGGGTCAGGCTCAGCCCCGTCCGCGTCGTCTCCGGAATCCGAAGGAAGAACTCCCAGTTCTTTCGTTCCGACTCGCGCAGCGGCGGCTGGGGAGCCATGTTGATGGCACGGTGCTTCACCTCGCTCTTGCTCTTGGCCGGGCACACCTGCACACAAAGCGTGCACCCCGTGCAATCCTCGGGCGCCACCTGCAAGGTGTACTTCAGATCCTTGAAGTCTTTCCAGCGCGCGGGGACCGCTTTGAACGTTTCCGGAGCCCCGACGAGGTATTTGGGATCATAAACCTTGGCGCGAATCACCGAATGCGGGCAGACCAGGATGCACTTTCCGCACTGAATACAGAGGTCCTCATCCCAGACGGGAATTTCCAGCGCAATGTTGCGCTTCTCCCACTGGGAAGTACCCGTCGGGAACGTCCCGTCGGGAGGAAAGGCGCTGACCGGCAACTCGTCTCCCTCGCCCGCAATGATCTTCGCCTCCACCTTCTGCACAAATTCCGGAGCTTCGGCGGGCACCGGTGGGCGGATGTCAAAAGTGCTGGTGATGGACGACGGAACCTTCACCTCGTACAGGTGGTCAAGCGCGCTATCCACCGCCGCAAAGTTCTTCTTTACGACGGCTTCACCGCGCCGGCCGTAAGTCTTTTCGATGGAGTGCTTGATGGCGGCGATGGCCTCGTCCCGCGGAAGCACGCCGCTGATGGCGAAGAAACAGGTCTGCATGACCGTATTGATGCGCCCGCCCATTCCCGCCTCGCGAGCCACTTTCACAGCGTCAATCACAAAGAAGCGGAGTTTCTTTTGGAGAATGTGCTCCTGGGTCGTGCGGGGGATATGGTCCCAGACTTCGTCCGGGCCATAGGGACTGTTCAGCAGGAAGGTCGCGCCCGTGTCCGCTGCCTTGAGCACGTCGAACCGCTCCAAAAACGAGAATTGGTGGCAGGCTACAAAATTGGCCTTGGAGATCAGATAGGTGGAGTGGATGGGGCGCGGCCCGAACCGCAGGTGCGAAATGGTCACGGCCCCGGACTTCTTTGAGTCATACACAAAGTAGCCCTGGGCGAAGTTGTCGGTGTCCTCGCCGATAATCTTGATGGAATTCTTGTTGGCGCCCACGGTGCCATCAGCGCCCAGCCCGTAGAACATGGCCCGAACCACGGAAGGATCCTCGGTGGAGAAATTCGGGTCATAGTCGAGGCTCGTGTGGGTCACGTCATCGTTGATACCGACCGTAAAATGGTTCTTGGGGTGTTCTTTTGCCGCCTCGTCAAAGACCGCCTTCACCATGGCCGGCGTGAATTCCTTGGACGATAATCCGTACCGCCCGCCGATGACCCGGGGTTGCGCCTTAAGCGCGCCGTTCCCGCTGCTTCGGCGTTCGTTCAGCGCCACCACCACGTCCTGATAAAGCGGCTCGCCGGCGCTCCCCGGCTCCTTGCACCGGTCAAGAACCGCCAGAGTCTTCACGGTGGCGGGGAGGGCGGCGGCAAAATGCTCAACGGAGAAAGGCCGGTACAGCCGCACCTTGAGCACCCCTACCTTTTCGCCCCGCGCCGTGAGATATTCCACCGTCTCCTGCGCGGCTTCTGCTCCAGACCCCATCATGACGATCACGCGGTCCGCATCCGGAGCCCCCAGATAGTCAAAGAGGCGGTACTGGCGGCCCACCACCCTGGCGAATTTGTCCATGACCTTCTGCACGATCCTGGGACAGTCGCGATAGAACGGGTTTACGGCTTCGCTCGCCTGGAAGAAGACGTCAGGATTCTGCGCGGAGCCGCGCAGCACCGGGTGGTCCGGCGAAAGGGCGCGGGCGCGATGCGCTCGCACCAGGTCGTCGTCGATCATGGCGCGTAGATCGTCGTCGGTGAGCTCCTCAACTTTGGCCACCTCGTGCGAGGTGCGAAAGCCATCGAAGAAATGCAGGAAGGGCACGCGCGATTCAAGCGTCGCCGCCTGGGCAATGAGGGCGCAGTCGGCCGCTTCCTGCACCGAGTTTGAGGCGAGAAGCGCAAACCCTGTCTGGCGCGTCGCCATGACGTCACTATGATCGCCAAAGATCGAGAGCGCGTGAGTCGCGAGCGTTCGGGCGGAAACGTGAATGACCGCGGCGGTGAGCTCCCCCGCGATCTTGTACATGTTGGGGATCATCAACAGGAGGCCTTGCGAGGCGGTGAAAGTCGTGGCCAGCGCCCCGGCCTGCAATGCGCCGTGCAGCGCACCCGCAGCGCCGCCTTCGCTCTGCATCTCCACAACCGTGGGTACCGCACCCCAGATATTGGGCCTTTTTTCGGCCGACCACTGGTCAGCCCACTCCCCCATGGGCGACGAAGGCGTAATTGGATAGATGGCGCACACCTCGTTGACCCGATAAGCCGAAGATGCGGCTGCCTCGTTGCCATCTATCGTAATCTTTGCTCGTGTCATGATTGCTCTCCCGTTACTCATGCTCGATAATCAAGTGCGCGGCTAAGTATTCCTCCTAACCGGTTCTGCTGCCCTACATCCCAGGTCTTCTCCACCCGGCAGCGATAGTAATGGAGACGTAATAAACATACCTCATTGATTCTATGGAACATCGCGGTTTTCTTCCGCGCCCCTTTTGGGCTTGACGTGAAAGTCCCGTCCCTCCATTGATCTTTTGACTCGGATGGAGCCTGCTTGGGCCATAACACCCAACCATGTCGGCATAATAGAGGACATTTTGTCGGAAGGTGTTGTGTTTTTTGGCAGTGGCTCAGTCATCGAAAAATAGGAGTTTTTCCCTTGCAGCAAAGGCGGCCAAATGGCCCCGAAATCCCAGGCAAGGCAATTCGTCCCTCGACCTATTGCGCATCAGCTCATAACTGTAAGCACGAACTATTCCACACATCAATAATTGTGCGACAGAGAAGAAGAGCGGCCTGCGGCGCCTGGCTACGTGCCATGCAGGGTTCGTTCGTGCTCCCCCACGCTCCCACAGGCCATCGGATTTCCCCCGCCGCGATGGCGGGCGCCATGTGAGGTACACCATGAATCTGAATGAAACTGGAGCCGAAATAGTTCAACGCCACCCTTTTGATTGATTCTCGGGTTGGCCAGCCCGTCGCTTGACGCCCGGGCCCGAATACTGTTATCAAATGGCGCCCGCTATAGGAGATCACGTGTTACACCTGGCCACCCCGAAGACCCACCTCTTTAGAACCTATTTGTTTGTGGCTCTGATGGTCTTATTCGGTTCGATTGGAAACGTCCTGTTCAGCAAAGGCATGAAACAGATGGGCGAGGTCAACCAGTGGTCCACGACGGCGCTCGCCGCTCTCTTCGTCAAAATTCTGTTGAGCGGCTGGATCTGGCTGGGGATTGCGGGCCAGCTTGGGTTCCTCGTGGCATTCCTTTTGGTCCTGTCCTGGGCGGACTACAGCTTTGTGTTTCCGGTTTCAGCTATCAGTTACGCCTTCGTGGCATTGCTGGCTCATGTTTTTCTGGGCGAGCAGGTCAGCCTGATGCGCTGGCTGGGCGTGGGCATGATCTCGCTGGGCGTGGTGCTTGTGGGTCGCACCCCGGCCAACACCCGTGAGCGGAGCCGGGAATGACCAACGCCCTCCTGGTAGCGATTGTCGTGCTTGCGAGCACCGGCGGCGACCTCGCAGTCGCCCACGCCGTCAGGAAATTCGGAGAGGTCAAGGACTTTTCATTCCTCGGCCTGCTTCGTATTCTAGGCCGTGCTTTCCGCCAAGGGTGGATGTGGGTGGGCATCGCGCTGATGGCCGTCACGTTCTATTCTCTCCTGCTCCTCCTTTCCCGGCAGCCCGTCAGCCTCGCCATTCCGGCAACCTCTCTGAGCTACGTTGTCGGCGTGCTCGGCGCGCAGGTCTTCCTCGGCGAACGGGTGAGCAGCGCTCGCTGGCTAGGCGTGAGCCTGGTTTGCGCCGGCGTGGCCGTAGCCTGGATGGGCTAGAAAAGACAGTCGACCGATTCTTAGGGCATTCGATGTAATTGCGTGTGAACGTCGAAGATGGCAATATTCTAGCGAAGCCATCGTTAATCCTCAAACCTGACGGCCTCAAGGGCATTGTTAGAGGTTATGCATGAGTCACAAGCCTTCCGCTTTGAGTCTGGTCCGTTCCGTCAAGATGCGAGCACTCTCGTTTGTTTGTGTGTTGGGTTTGTTGTGTTGTATCTCGATCTAGCAGAGAAGATGTGGAAGGCTGTGTGTGTGAGCGTTAATGGGAGAACAGAACACAGCAACAAACGTTTTAGCCCTGCATCCTCGACGCCTGGCCGGAAACCCAGAGAGGACCCCGGTTCTGTGTACCGTCCGCGGCTGATGGAGAGCTACGCAAAGATGCCCCTGAGATTTGAGGCAAACCGAGGTCAAACCGACTGCCGCATCAAGTACTTATCCCGCGGTCGAGCGTACTCACTTTTTCTCACATCGGACGAAGCAGTGCTGGTGCTCGACAAGCCACCTGCGGTCAGCCATCACCTTTTAGCAACGCGGAACATGAAACTGGAAAGTCGAAACTCGGCACTTGGGCTTCCGGCATCCTCCCTGGGCCCACTTCTTCCTACTGTAGCGGCGCTGTCCCCAGCGCCGACTACGCCGGTGGGGACACCGGCGCTACAGAGCGTCCCAGCACCTGGTGTCTTGGGGATGAAACTTATGGGGGCGAGCCAGGACACGAAGGTTCAAGGCCTCGACGAACTGCCCGGCAAGTCGAACTACTTCATCGGCAACGATCCCAAGAAGTGGCGCACGAATGTGGCGAACTACGCCAAGGTTATGTACGAGGGCATATATCCGGGAGTTAATCTGGTTTATTACGGCAACCAGCGGCAGCTTGAATATGATTTCGTGGTTGCTCCGGGAGCTGACCCGAAGGCAATTGCCTTGGAATTCGAAACAGGAAATTCTAAACTCGAATATCGGCAATTGAAAATCGACTCGAAGGGTGACTTGGTAGTCTCAACCAACTCAGGCGACGTCCGTTTCCACAAGCCCGTTGTTTACCAACCCCCTGTAGCGCCGCTCTATGAGCGGTCAAACGCCGGTGACACACCGGCGCTACAGCGCCAATCACTCAATGCTCGCTACGTCCTCACCGCCTCGAACCGCGTCAGCTTCGAAATCCCCAAATACGATAAATCGAAACCGCTCATCATCGACCCCGTCCTTAGTTACGGCACCTACCTCGGCGGGAGCACCGCTGATCAGGGAAAAGCCATCGCAGTGGACGCTGGCGGAAATGCCTACATAACTGGTCTCACGACTTCCAAGGACTTTCCCACAACTTCCGGCGCGCTGAAGAGAGCGTGCGGGCCTGAGCCCAATGGGTCGTGCTTCGACGCGACCGTCACGAAGCTCAGCGCGGATGGCTCGACCCTCTTGTATTTAACCTACGTGGGCGGCAACGGGCAAGACACGGGGCTGGGTATTGCGGTGGACGGCACAGGCAATGCCTATGTGACGGGGAGTACGACCTCAACAAACTTTCCCACCGTGAATCCATTGCAGGCCGTGAATGCTGGCGTGGCCGATGCCTTTCTGCTGAAGCTGAGCCCCGATGGGTCCGCGCTCGTCTATTCAACTTACCTTGGTGGTAGCGGGAATGAAGACGTTTCAGATTCGCTCCCTCCCGATGCGGGGGTTGCAGTGGACGCCGCAGGCAATGCTTACGTAACAGGGAGCACCTCGTCTCAGGATTTCCCGGTCAAGAATGCCTATCAATCCACGAATGCAGGTATTCTCGACGCGTTCGTTGCGAAGTTCACCCCCTCGGGTACGGCGTTGATTTATTCCACCTATCTGGGTGGCAGCAAGGTTGATTCAGGCTTTGGGATTGCTGTAGATTCGTCAGGTACCGCCTACGTGAGTGGCCAGACTGTATCCCAAGACTTCCCCACAACTCCGGGAGCCTTTGATACTTCGTGTGGCACCGACGGCCAATGCAATAACGGCTTTCCTGACGGATTCGTTACGAGAATCAGCGCAGATGGACAGGCTCTTATCTACTCCACTTATCTTGGAGGCAGTCTGCACGACGGAAGTACGGGCATTGCCGTCGATTCCGTCGGCAATGCCTACGTGACTGGTTTTACCGATTCCATCGATTTCCCGACCCTGAACGGGGCACAACCAAGTCTTGGTTGTGATGCAGGATGTACAGACGCGTTTATCACGAAACTAAATCCATCCGGATCAGCCTTGGTCTATTCCACTTACCTCGGTGGGGGCATGCACGCTCAGTTCTTTGACGATGAAGGCAAGGCCATTGCTGTTGATGCCGAAGGCAACGCCTATGTGGCCGGCTTTACTACGTCGCCTGATTTCCCAGTCGTGGAACCTTTGCAGAAGGTGGGGGCTGTCGGAATGGACTGTGCCCTCCATGCCTGTTCTGACGCCTTTGCAGCCAAGTTGAGCGCGTCCGGCTCGACGTTCATATACTCCACGTTCCTTGGTGGAACCTTTGACGACAGTGGTCAGGGTATTGCCCTCGATTCCGCAGGCAATGCTTACATCACAGGGTTCACAAATTCCCAGGATTTTCCCACAGCCAGCGCATTTCAGAACTCGCTGGCAGCCACATGCACGGTTGACGGTTGCAACACAGATGCCTTTGTGCTCAAGATAAGCATCTCGGAAATCCCTGGCCTTGCGCTCGGACCGGGGAGCCGGAAGTTCGGGGACCAGTTAGTAGGTACCACCAGCCCTCCTCAGAAGGTAACCCTGTACGACGCTGCCAGCCAGCCCTTGAACATCATCAGTATCGCTGCCAGCGGCGACTTCGCCCAGACCAACGATTGTGGGAGCACTGTGCCCGCGGCCTCACATTGTACGCTTAACGTGACTTTCACACCCACTGCGGCAGGAACCAGGTCAGGGGCTATCACGATTACAGATAATAGCGCCGGAAGTCCGCACACGCTTCGCTCATCGGCACGGGGGTTGCGCCTGTGGTTGCGCTCACGCCGACGAGCCTGACGTTTGCCACTCAATTCATCGGCACCAGGAGCGCATCACAGAAGGTGGCTCTCAAAAATATCGGCGGAGCAACGCTTAACTTCACACGCATTGTGACCACAGGAGACTTGCGCAAGCCAACGACTGCGGCGCGAGCGTGGTAGCGGGAGCAAGTTGCACCTTCAATGTAACGTTTCAGCCTCTCGGGAAATGGCTGCGAACCGGCTCTCTCTATCTCTACGACAATGCCGCCGGCAGCCCCCAGAAGGTCGTCCTCCAGGGTCAAGGTACCGCTGTAGCCCTTACCCCCGCCAGCCTGAACTTCGGAAGTCAACCCGTAGGCACAACCAGCGCGCCGCAGGCGATCGCGGTCACAAACACGGGGAATATTGCTCTGAAGATCTGGTGCATTGATACTGAGACCGGCAATATCGACGACTTTATCCAGACAAACACCTGCGGCACAGAACTCCCGGCGGGGGGAAGCTGCGCAATCAGCGTCAGGTTCAGGCCGAAAGCAGTGGGAAACCGAACCGCTCTGATTGGCGTCCACGACGATGGCGGAGGAAACCCCCAGACGGTCCCGGTGTCTGGAACGGGTAGTTGAGGGCCCGCGACCCTCGCGCTACATAGAGCACCTAAACGAGCAGGTCGCCCCTGCTTCGTGGCTCCATTTCACCTTGCAGCGAGTTTACTTCCTGGGGTATACTGTCGCTTTCATGTCAAAGGCTTACGCCAACTCGTTTTGGTACCGCTACTGGGGCTTTAGCCCTGTGGCGTAGAGTGGCGTTGGTCTTTGAAACAAAGCTGGATATGAAAGGCCGACCCACTCGAAAGAGTGGGTTTTTGATTTTATGGGAGGACCACAAGACATGATTATCTCCATGCGACCTCATGCCACCAAAGAGGAGATCGAACACGTCTGCGAGCGCATTCGTGAATTTGGTTACAAGGTTCATTCCATCCAGGGCGAAGAGCGCGTGGTCATCGGCGCGATCGGCGTGGGCGATGTGACGGCGTGCCTCGAGTCGCTCGAAGCCACGCCTGGCGTCGAGAGTGCCGTGCGCATTTCGGCGCCCTACAAGTTCGTGAGCCGCGAATTCAAGAAGGAGCGGACCGTGATTCGCGTAAACGGCGCCGTAGTGGGCGGCGATGAGTTCGTAACCATGGCGGGGCCCTGCTCGGTGGAAAGCGAACAGCAGATCATGGAGACGGCCGAATGCGTGGCCGCTGCCGGCGCCAAGGTGCTGCGCGGCGGAGCGTTCAAACCGCGCACTTCACCCTACGACTTCCAGGGACTGGAGCTTGAAGGGCTGAAACTCCTCGCCAAGGCGCGCGAGCAGACAGGCCTTGCCATCGTCACCGAGGTCATGAGCGAGCACGAGGTTGACCGTGTGGCCGAGTACGCCAACATCATCCAGGTGGGCGCGCGCAACATGCAGAATTTCGCCTTGCTCAAAGCGCTCGGCAAGTGCGGCCGGCCCATCCTGCTGAAGCGCGGCATGAGCTCCACCATTATCGAGCTTCTGATGTCCGCCGAATACATCACCGCCCACGGCAACTCCCAGGTGATGCTCTGCGAGCGCGGCATCCGCACCTTTGAGACCTCCACGCGAAATACCTGCGACATCGCCGCCGTGCCGCTCCTGAATGAGCTTACTCACCTGCCCGTAATTCTTGATCCGAGCCACGCCACCGGCAAACGCAGCCTGGTGCCGGCCGTGTCGCGCGCCGCCGTCGCCATCGGTGCCGACGGCATCCTGGTTGAAGTGCATCCCTGCCCTGAAAAGGCCCGCAGCGATGGCGCCCAGTCGCTGACGCTCGAGCAGTTCCGCACCATGATGTGCGACCTGAAACCTTATGTCGAGTTATGGAAGGAATCCCGCGTCGGCCAAAGCGCGGCTGTGGCGTAAAGCGAGGTGTAAAACCTGGGCTTCGCTAATGTGTCGCCTGGATCATTCTTTTCAGCAACCACCCCCTGCCCGCTCCTTGGCAAGGAGGGGAGCCAACCCGCCAGTTCCCCTCCTCTTTGAGGAGGGGGCCGGGAGGTGGTGAGCGTGCATTTCATGCCGATAGGAAGGCGGAAAGAGACATTAAGTGGAAGGAACTCGCGCAGCGAGCCTGCCTGCGAGCGCTGCCGCACTCGGCGGGTCGGCCAGGTTCGCGTAGCCGGCGATATAGCGCCCTTTCCTGAAAAAGCAAATCCCACCCAGGTATTTGTCCTGCGTCTGGAAGGCTTCGTCAGCAATTTGAACCGCCGTGGTTTCCCCGAACCGCTGCCGCAGTCGGTTCATCACAGCGGCAGCAGACTCGCGGGAGGCTTCGCTCACCACAAAGGCTTTTCCCGTCTCATATTGCGCAACATAGCCGCGCTTCAGCAGGCGCAGGCCCAATACACTCTCCGGGATCAGGCGTACTGAGGAGAGCTTCTCCGTGGGGAACCAGGAGATGGCTTCCGGCAGCGCCGTGCGCCCGGAAATCTGTTTCTCGATTTGCGTCACGAACGCCCGCAACGCAGCCGAATGGTCTTTCTCCGGGTTCGCGGCGAGTTCAATGTAGTACTTGTCTTTGGCGAGAATCGCCCGGCGCGGCAGGATCTGCGCGCTCATCCCGATCTTCTCAACCGGACTTCGAGGATCGCGATTGCTGGCGAAAATCCCATAGGCCGAATCGGCGTCTGCCATCTCGGAAACGTCAATGACAATGGAATCTTCGCCCGACTTGCACGTGACGCCACGCATCCGGAGGAAGCCGTAGATCAGATAGCCTTCGGCGTTGCCGTCCATGTACTCGAAGAGGTTCTCGGCGGTGTATTCTCGCGAGGGTCCTTGCTGCTCCCAGCCGGGCACCAGCCGGCAGTCGGCCATCTCCGCCGCGGAGGCAGCGGAAGTGACCGCCAGAAAGGCCGCGGTGAGAGAAATGAGAGCCCAGCAGATGGCGCTGTAGCGGCGGTGTCCCCACCGCCGCATCGTCGGCGCTGTGACAGCGCCGCTACAGAATGAGGAGACGATCTTGAACATTCTCATGCGAAGAGTTCCTGTGCCCGCGCCAGCCGCTCCTGCACTTGCACGCCGTGCGCGCATTTCACCGTGCACGTCGGGCAGAGGTTGCATCGCACCTGGGAGAGTTCATAGGGCATTTCCAGAAATTTCTCCCGGGCGAGCGCGAATTGCCCGTACCCATCCGCATAAGTGAGATACCGCAGCACCTCCGCCACCGGAAGGCCCTTTGCGCACTTCCCGTCGCAACTGCCGCACATTCGGCAATACATCGGGCTGATGAATTCGAGTTGCTGCGCCAGCAGTTTCTCCTCTTCCGGCGTGTAGGGCTCCGCCATGGCCTTCAGGTTCTCGTCGAGTTGGTCCATGTCGGTCATGCTGGGGATGGTGGCATGAACATTCGGATTTTTGATCACCCACTTGAGAGCGGCCAGCATCACGCCCTCCTGCTTCAACTTCGGATAGAGCGGATCTTCGGGTTTTGTCTTCCTGAACCCGCCCGCCATCACTTTCATCGCGACCACGGCCAACCCCGCATTGCTGGCCTGCTCGATCGCGGCCTCCACTTCCTTGTCCATGGTGAAGTTGTAGGTGACGAGCGCCACTTCCACAGCGCCTTTTGACACCAGCCAGGGAAGCATCTTCTTGGGAGCATGAGTGCTTAGGCCGGCGAAACGGATCTTGCCTTGCTGCTTCGCGATCTGCTGAGCTTCGAACAGCTCATCCGGCACGTTACTTGGATCGTCCTTGGCGTGCAGATACCAGATGTCGAGGTGGTCCGTCCCCAGTTCCTTCAGGCTCGTGTCCAGGTCGTTCAGCGCGGCCTGCTTGGTCGGCGAAGGTGTTTTGCTGGAAATATAAAGGTCTTTCCGTTTCTTCTTGAGCGCCGCGCCGACCATGCGCTCGTTGTTCCCGTGCTGATAGACCCGCGCCGTGTCAAAGTAGTTGATGCCGATGTCCGCCGCCCGCTCGATGACGCTCGGGTCGGAAGTAATCATGCATCCAAAGGACACGGTGGTCACCTTGAGCCCCGTCTTGCCCAGAGTTCGGTAGTAAAGTGTCGGCGTTTTCGCGGCCGCCGAGGGCCTCAGAGCCGCGTATTCTGTCGCCTTGCCCAGAATCACGGAAGACGCCGCGCCGGCCACCGGCAGACTCAGACCCACCGACAAAAAGTCACGTCTCGAAGTTTTCGCGTTCATAAAGACGTCTCCATCAGAAAACGGATTATAATCACTTTCGAAAGTCGTATCTTAGAATTTAAGGGGAGCGCAATCCAGTGTTTTTCTCACGCAGACATTTTTTCCGAATCGCGGGAACGGGACTTTTGCTGCCTGGAGGGCTCTCGAACGCGCAGCAAGCGCCTGCGGACACGCCTCTCGAGCCGGTCACGCCATTCGAGGGCCGGTCGAAGGTGGCGGTCATTCACGGTGACGACCGCCGCAGGATCGTCCGCGAGGCCTTCGAGACCATCGATGAACAGATCCGGCCGCGTCTTTCCCTTAAGAAATATGTTATTATTAAACCCAATAATGTTGCTGCGCAGAATCCCCTGGGCAATACCAACGCCGACGCCATCCGCGGCATCCTGGACTACCTTGCGCCCCGCTTTCAGGGCCCGGTGATCATCGCGGAATCGTCTGCCGGCGACACACTCGAAGCCTACGAGAGTTACAAGTACAACCAGCTCGTCTCCGAGTATCGCGCGCAGAAGCTGAGCCTGCTTGACCTGAACCGAGAAGCCAGGTTTGTCACCATCCCGCTCATCGACTTTGACCTCCACGTTGTTCCCGTGCGGCTCGCCGCGCGCCTGCTGGACCCCGACGCCTTCGTAATCTGCTCCGCCGTGATGAAGACCCACAATGCCGTCATCGTGACCCTCTCGGTGAAGAATATGGTGCTGGGTGCGCCCCTGCACAGCGCGCCGGGTGAAACGCCGGCCTGGAACGACAAGCGCAAGTATCACGCCGGCATTCGCCAGAACCATTACAACATGCTGCTCACGGCGCAGAAGATGCAGCCCAACTGGGGCGCCGCGCTCATCGACGGATTCGAAGGCATGGAAGGAAACGGCCCGCATTCCGGCACGCCCGTGCCCTCGCGCATCGCCATCGCTTCAACCGATTACATCGCTGCGGACCGCGTGGCGATTGAAGCCATGGGAATCAACCCCGGTTGGATTGGATACCTCAACTATTGCGGGCAGGTGGGACTGGGCCAGTACGACCTTGCGAAGATTGATGTGGTGGGTGCTTCCATCTCAGCGGTCAAGAAGAATTACCGCCTGCACAACGACATCGAGCGCGAACTCCAGTGGATGGGCCCCATGGAAGAGCTCCCGCCCAAACTGGGCTATCGACGCAGCGGTTCGAAAACCGCGTACGCATAGCGGGGTAGCCGCGGCCGGGTGGCGCAGACATCCGTTTGGGATGTCTGCGTCATCGCATTCACGGCATGGGGTCCATCGGAAACACTGACGAGTCCAGCAGGTTGTAGAACCTGAAGCTTGACCACGGCCATTGATCGGTAATCGGTCGGAGTCAAAAAGGCAGGAGCGGCGAAAGGCGCTGGTGCTTCGTGACGCAATTGCGCGTCAGAACAGGTGCAGGTATCAGGGCACGACTTTAGTCGTGCCGGAACTGGTTCACGCCACCGGAGGCGGCTTTAGCCGGTGGAATTGCCAGCCGTCAGGGCCTGAAGGCCGTGCAATCGCCGGGGATCCCCACTTATAGCATGACTGAAGGCGTGCCCTGATACCCCCAATCTACCCCCTATTTGTGTCACGAAGCGCTGGTGGTGAGGTAATGAAGATGGTTAAGGCCGTAGTAATGCCGTGCCGGGGCCATGCGCCCATTCTATCGCACCGGAATCTCCTCGCACCGCAGACATCAAAAAACGATGTCTGCGCCACCCGAGGTTCGTATTTGCAGGCAACCGGAACTCTGCGCCCCTTCAGTCACGCGGTCGCCCGACAAACACTGGAATAACCGCGAACGCGCCAAGCGCCAGGAGGTAGGCTGCGCCCGAGACGGGATCACGCGTTTCAAAATACTCACGAAGGGTCAAGCCCCGAATCCACAGGACGAATGTGAACTCGGCCAGAAGCATCAGACCCAGCGCAACAGCTCCCATGGCCAGCCGCCTCAGCCACAGAGCTGGAATACGGACATGCTCGACCACCCACCTGGCCGCGAAAACAGAAACGGCTATCATGACCGGTGTTTCCATCAGTTCCGCCGTGCGCACACCCACCCTTGGAACCAGCCAAAGCGTGCGGATAGTTCCCAGCACGAATCCGGCGGCAAAGACGATGGCGAAATAAAGCCCACCGGCTTTGAGAGTATCCTTCACAGTTGAATGCGGCCGGGCTTAAGGCACCGGGAGCGGAGCCGCTGCGGGTGGCGCACGGTTTGGGTTACTGTGCGAGCGCTTTTCGGTTCGCCGCGGCCCACTTGCCGCCTCTTTCAACAGCCTTCATTTCGTCCCCACACGGGCATTTGCCTGCTTTGTTAGACATGCTGGCGCATGGACACGAAGAAGTC
>Ga0070741_10004733_pt1 | contig 31458 bp, 22 predicted proteins | sample Coa_R1_4_FD_66440 | JGI IMG/M metagenome (GOLD analysis project Ga0070741, IMG submission 66440) | Surface soil microbial communities from Centralia Pennsylvania, which are recovering from an underground coalmine fire - Coalmine... | ecosystem: Environmental > Terrestrial > Soil > Unclassified ... | reverse complement strand
GTCGAATCGAGAGTGCGTCCCACGCCGCCCCGCGCGATCAGGCGCGCACGGAGCCGGGCCGGACTCATCCGCGCATACGCTTGCGCCTCCTCGCCCGACGACCGGGACAGCCTCTCCGCAAAAGACGCCGCCTCTTGCACAGGCGCGGCAGCGGAGGACGGTCTGAACGGAGCCGATATTCGCTCCGGCGCGCGGCGTATCCCTGCTCTTTCTTGGGTTCGTCTGTCGGCAGACCGGCCTGTCGGCTGCCGAGGAGTCCAGGCTTTCCCCGGAAAGGCCGTTCGCCTCTCCGCAGAGGAGAGAGCCAAAGCGTCATCCGCCGCCCCCTCCCTTTCCTTGCCGGACAGTCGCGCCGACATCGCGCGTTCCTGGCGTGCCGACCGCAACGAGGCATCTTCTTCCGGCGCAGACCGACGGCTTGCCGCCTGCCTGCTGCCTGCCAGGGGCGCGCTGCCATCGTCGCGGGTGATGGAAGCAGGCCGTTCCTGCCACCGCCCGGAAAGCGCGCGCAGCAGGGCAGAAACGCCAGCCTGCCGGAACCCGACGGCAGAGGCGGGAAAGCCCGTATCCTCGCCCGGCATTTCCGGCCTTCTGGCGCTGCGGACTGCCTGCGCCCCAGCCGGGAGCGGCCTCGCGCGCCGCGCTGGAGCCGCGCCCTGTCGTGCAAGCAGAAACGGCGCATAACGGCCCATGCCGCCCGCCGGGATACCGCGCTGCGCGCCTGTCTCCGACATCGTGGCGGGACTGCGCGCCTCCATTGATATGGATGCGTCGCCGTCCTGACGCGGAAACGGCTGCCCCTGAGAGGCGAGCAGAGCGGCCAACATCCTTCCCTGGCGGGAGAGGAGCGCCGGAAACGATACGCCTGCCACAGCGCCACGCTCTCGCACGACCGCCTGGGTATCCCGCCGATGCGCGCCTGCACTGCCGGCAGGCGGCAGTTCCCGCTCGAAACGCGGCCTTCCTGCCGAACCTGGACCCCCCAGGGAACCGGGCGGATACCCGCCTGCCAGCCATGCCGCAGAGAACGGCATCCTGCCGAAGAAGAGGGCCGGTCTCCCGGTCGCCTCCTGTGTCGGGGTCGCCTGCCCCTCCTCTGGTTCGGAAAGGAGGAAGCGCGCCCTTTCGTCAGGAAGCTGCCCACCTCCGAAAACGCTTCCCGCGCCGGACAGCAACCACTCTTCAAGACGGGGCAGCCTCCGCAGGGCCGGGTAGCTTTCGACTGACCGGCGCGCTCTCCCCTGCCCCGCCGCAGCGCGCGCCTGAGCGATTCTGATGGGCAGCGCGCTTCCTATCGAGGTTCCACCCCGGCCCGTCAACAGCGCGCGGCTGCCGACCATCCCGGTTCCGGACAAAACTCCGGGCCGCTTCTGCACCGGAGCGCCCAAGACTGCCTGCCCCGGCCCGCCGCGCAGACGGTGCGCGAACGTCTGTCCCGCCCGTCCGGCGACGGTCTGCTCCCGCGCCCACAGGACAGCCCGCGCTGCAAGCGGCGCGGAGATGCGCTCGGCCCTTGCCGATGTTCCTGGCCTTACCGATGTTCCTGAAGGAAGCCCTGTAGAACCGCGCGCTATTGCCGAAGAGGGCCACGACCGCCCGGCAGACGGCCCGCCATCCGGTCTCTCCTGCGCTCGGTGCAAGCGCGCCGACAGGCTCCCTGCCGTCCGGCCCGCTTCCGGCGCAAGCGAGAGATTCTGCCTCTGCGCCGTTCCGGTAAGCAGTGTCGGGTGAGCGGCGCGCCGGGATTCCTCGGCAGCCCGACCGACCGTGCCGCGCCTGCCCTCCCTGCTTGCGCCGGAAGCGGATGCGGGCCAGGTCAGGGACAGGGCCTCCTGCGGACTCAGCGCGTCCGAGAATGCCGGAGGCCGACGGAACGCCCGCGCCGTGACGAAGCGCATCTGCCCGGCGATCCGCAGCGCCACCTGCCGCCATCGCGCGAAGGCGCCCCCCGCGCTCCACCGCCAGCGCCGCAGCCAGAGACCTGTGCGAGACGCCGGCTGCTCGTGTCCGACGTGCGCCTGAATGGATCGAGCGAAGCGCAGCGACGCCAGCCCGATCTGTCCCGAATCGCGACGGACGGTTCGGACGGCGTGGCGGGACGCCAGACGGCCTGCGAAGCGGGCTGCCGCCATCCCTCTGCTGCGCAAGGGCGTTCCCGGCCCCGCCGCCATCACCGCAGGCTCCCTCGCGAATCGGTTCGCCACGCGGAGTTTTGCAACACGCTCCTCCTCTTGGTTAGGATAGACGGCCCGCCCGTCTGACGGCTTCCTGCAAGGCAGAAAGCGCGAGTCAAGTGATTCGGGGGCGACGCCGGAGCGCGTTTGCCTGCCCGGTCAGTCGCCCCCTGTCAGGCGTTGATTTATCTTGCTGATCTCGGCGATCCACCGGTGCCGCTCGGCGTGTTCCAGGTTCAGAACCTCCTCCAGCGACCAGTGGAAATGGTAGGCGATATAGGCTACCTCCTCGTACAACGCCTCCAAGGGGTAGCGCGTTATTCCCCCACCGTCCCCTCGTCTTCCACTCCTTCATCCGGGCCAAGATCGTTGATCTTGCGGTAGAAGTCCTGAAGATAGGCCAGGTCTGCCGAGAACAGGTTCTCGATCACGCTGGTATCTACCACGTCGAGCGAGCCGAGTTTCGTGATCACCCGCGCCAGCAGAATGATCACCAGATAGGCTTGATTGGCGCGCACGCGCGGGTCGCGCAGCGGCGCGATCTCGTCAATGGCCGTCGCCAGGCGCATCACGCCCTTTTTGTGCAGCGTGCCTTCCGAGTCGACATAGCCGCGCGGCAGCGTGAACTCGTATTCGGTCTGCAGACCGATTCCGGTGCTTGGTCTGTTCATCTAGCCTGCTTTTCCTACTGCGTGCGGCGCAGCCCTTCATGGGCCAGTTCGATCTCTTCAATCGCCAGTTCGTTCTTGCTGGCGTCCAGGCCCGGCCCTTTCCACTTGCACGGCCAGGCTTTCACGAAGGAGTAGCGAGCGACCGCCTTCCCATCCGGCGCGTAGCAGGTGATCGTGCCATTCTTGCGATTGGCTTCGATCTGCCCATCCTCGATCTTCTTGCGCCATTCGTGGAGCTTGGTGTCGTCGGTGATGCCGCGCTTGAGCGTGATGTTAGACCACTTCAGCGCGCCGGGAATCTTGTGGACGACCAGATTCCCGCCCTTGCCGGTAATGCGGTGTTCGATCACCTCGGTCTCCGAATCCAGCCCGCTCACCTCGCGGAAGATACCTTCCGTGATGCCGTCTATTTCCAGATACCAGCGTAGTGCGCCAATGACTTCCGCCATGAGAGACTCTCCTTCCAGACCGTCCCGGCAGGACGGCAGGGATGTCCAGCCTGCCGGGTGTAGTTACCTGCGGGAGCGGCTACTGCTCGGCCAGGCTGGAACCGCCCGACCACTGCCCGATGCGAATGATGACGAATTCCGCCGGTTTGACCGGATTGACGCCGATCTCCACATAGAGACGGCCCAGGTCTACCATCTCCGGCGGGTTCGTCTCCCGGTCGCACTTGACGTAGAACGCCTCTTCGGGAACCACGCCGAACAGCTTGCCTTCCTTCCATTCCGTCCAGAGGAAGGCGGAGATGTTGCGGCGCACCCGCGACCAGAGGTCGTCGTCGTTGGGTTCAAAGACCACCCATTGCAGGTTCCGCTCCAGGGACTGCTCCAGATAGTTGAAAAGCCGCCGAACGTTGACGTATTTCCAGGAGGGATTGCCCACCGTCGCCAGCGTGCGCGCGCCCCAGATGCGGATGCCCCGACCGGGGAAAGCGCGAATGCAGTTGATGCCGTTGGGGTTGAGCAGTTCCTGCTCGCCTTTGGTGACGTCTACCTCCAGGTCTACCGCGCCCAGCAGCACCTCATTGGCGGGCGCTTTGTGGACCCCGCGCTCCACTCCGACTCGCGTCCAGACCCCGGCGACATGTCCGCAGGGCGGGCAGAGCATCTGCTGGCCCCGATTCAGCGGATCGGATATTTTAATCCAGGGATAGTAGATGGCTGCCTGACCATGATCGCTGTTGTAGGGCGTGTTCATGGTCACGTCGTTCATCTCCTGGGGAGAGAGGCCGGGGAGCGGATCGAGGATCGCCATGCAGCTTCCCATGCGCTCGCAGTGCGCCACCAGAAGGCACTGCGCATCCAGGATCGCCTGCCTCCGCTGGTCAGTCAGGTTCAGCTCCTCCGGGCCGAGCGCGCCGTTGCCCAGCGCGCTGGAGACATCCGCGCGCTTCCAGACGCCCGCCATCAGGTCGGGAGCGCAGATAAAGTTGACATCTACGATGGGAACCAGGCCGCCGACGCCGGTGCGCTGGGCCTCATCACCGATGAAGTCATCGGGTCGCAGGGACGCCAGGCCGTTGGAGAGCGGTGTCTCCGTCGGGGCGGAACTGGCCGCGACCGCATCCTGACCGCCCGCGAGCAGGTACTCCAGAGCGTCCGGGCGCGAGGCCGTTTTGGTGACGACCTCGACCTCGATCAGTTTCGACTTGCCGTTGACCACGCTGGCGACGTTCTCCAGCGTCAGACCTTTGTCCTTGTCCTTCGGGTCGCCGAAGGTCTCGTTGGTGGAACCCTGGCTGACTTTCAGGCGGAACTCGTTGCCGTCGCCGACCGGCTCGACTTCGACTTTGATGCCGTTGCCGCCCGCCCCGGCTTTCGCAGCCCGGATCGCCAGCGGCCCGGCGGTGACCTGGGCAGGCGTGGCGGGAAGGGCCTTTTTTGCGCCGCCGTCGGCGGAGAAGGCGAGGGCTTCCAGGTCTTCGGCCCGCGCCACGCGGATGATATAGGCGCGACTGCCGCCGTTGTCATAGTAGCCGCGCACGGCATGGGCCAGGTAGCTGCCCTCCATATAGGGCTGCCCGGTCTGGGAGATGTTGTACTTCTTGAGGAACTCCGGCCAGCTTTTGACCGCCGCCTTCTTCTCCTGAATCGCGCGCAGGATGGCGGCGTTGGCGAACTCCGTCCAGCCTTTGCGGGAGGCTTTCTGCGCGGCGCGCACCTGCGAGACGGTCATGCCCAGTTCCTGGCACAACCCTCTCATCAGGGCGTTCTCTTCCTCGCCGAAAAGCTGGCAGAACTGCGACCAGTTGGTGATGAAGGTGGGTTTGTTGAAGTCGCCGCTTTTGGCATACCCGATGAAAGCGGCGGTGTTGACGCCCACGCCCTCGATCGGCTTGCTGCCGCTATCTATCTCCTCGACAAACACGCCAGGTGCAAGATACTCGGGCATTGTGATGTGTCCTCCTTGTCGGAACCCTCGGAACCCTACGCAGGTTCAGGGGCATCTGATAACAGCCGTCTTTCCCTAGAAAAGCGAACCGTAAAGCAGGCTTCCCGGCAGAAACAGGGGAGGTCGAAAAATCTGCCGGGCCATCGGAGCGCCGATTCCCGCCGCAAGCAGCGTCCGGGCTATTATAACAACGTGTCCAGGGCGCGTCAATCTTCCCCGGCCTCCGCTGTGGGCAAGGTTAGCGGCGGCGGGAGCGCGCGCCGCCCTCGCCCGGCGACTCCGCGCCTGCGCCGGCAGCCTGCCGCGCCGGGAAACGCAGCGTAAGCGTTGTGGGCGGCTTTTCGGCAGCCGCAGGCGGCGCATCCGGGGACGGCTCCTGTGGGGCGACGACGACCTCGCCGAAACCGGGCAGTTCGGCGATCACCGTATGGTCGCCGGGCGGCAGGTTGAAGAAACTGTAGACGCCGTCGGCATCGGTGGCGGTGCGCTGCTTTCCGACGCGGACGGGAATGTAGGCCGCCGGTTCGCCGTCCACCGTGCGCAGCGTACCGGTGAGCGTGGCGCGATAGGAACGCCCCATCTCCACCAGCAGAGGTACGTTGCGCGCCGCCGTCGCCAGCGCCGCCGCCTCTTCCGCCCGTTCGTCGTCGTCCATGCGCCGCAGGGCGATTACCATCGGCTCGATCTCATCCAGACGCCCCGACGCCTGCACAGTGACGCGGGTTTCGAGGACGCGATAGCCCCGCTTTTTGAACTGCAAGGTCTGCTCGCCAGGCGGCAGATTCAGCAGGCAGAAGAAGCCGGTGTCGTCCGTGCGCGTTCCCTCGCCATAGCCTTCCGCCTGGACGAGGACGCCTTCCTGCGGCTGCTCCGTCTGCTGATCCAGCACGATTCCGGCGACGCTGGCCTGCACGCGCGAGAGTCCGATAGGGCGTCCCGCCTCCTGGTTCAGGCTGCCCTGCACCAGCGCCAATACCGCTTCACGGGCCACCTTGGTCCATTCCGTTCGATGGACATCGAACGGAGCCGTCACCACCAGGATCAGCGCTGGACGCATCTTGCCGCCGAGCGCCGGCCAGAGAGAGGCCGGATCGGATGCCTGGTCGGGCTGTGCCACCGAGAGCAGCACGGCGTTCGCGCCCAGACCTTCCAGCGCGCCCGTCAGCAGTGGGGCGGGAATGGCCTCGAAACGCAGCAGCACGCTGAGAACGTGGGAGAGCAGGCGATGCTCCGTCGCCGGGTCTTCGCCCGCGTGCGCCGAGACCAGATAGGAGAGATCCATCCGCACTGGTGGCCGCTGCACGCCGACGGTCTGCTCTTGCCGATTCATCGGTTTGCGGCGGAACCCTTCGTCGCGCATCTCCCGGTTTTCGCGCACGCTGAACAGGTAGAGGTTGACCCGCGCCTCACCGTCCTGCGCCTGCTCAACAATGACGGGCGAGTCGAAAGTCACCTGCTCCGGGTCGCGCACCGGACAGCCGGGTATTCGCTCTAACTCAGCAACGAGCAGCCGGTTTAGAGTTATGTCCAGGTCATGAATCATGCTGGTTTGCGTTCAGACCTTGCGCCGCCTCTTCTCGCTTCTCGTCCCTGCCTAAGAAGGTCGCGTAAACGGCTTGATCGAGACCGCCGTCTCATCCGCTGGAGTACAGCGCACCTTTGGGAACCGAACCACACAGCCGGTGCTGGTGGCCGTGGCGCTCTGGCTGGGCTTCTCCAGGATATAGGCCGCGAGGTTCCCAATGCCCAACGTTGTGATCATGGTTCCGGTTCCGGTGGTGAGCTTCTGCTCCACCGTGACCGACCAGTCCACATCGAAGCGGAAGCGGACGCCCTCGGTCGCCGCCGCGCCGGTCGTTGCCCCACCCGCCAAGCCGACCGTGCCTGTAGAGGCGGAAGCCGTCGCCGTGGAGGCCGAGACGCCGCCTTTCGCGCTGGGGCTTCCAGCCTCCTTATTCTGGCTGATTTCGCCGGAGGCCCCCAGCGTATTCGTCGTTGTGACCGATCCGCTGCCGCCGAGGCTGCCGCCTCCCGTCGCGGACTGTGTCACCCCGACGCCATCCGCGCTTTCAAAGGTCACGTTCTTGATGGTCGCTTTGATTCGCACGCGAGCATTGAGCGTGCCGCCGGGATAGGGAATATCCTCGGGCGCAAGCGTCTGGATGACCTCGCCTGTCGTCGCATTTGTCAGGTTCGGCCCGGCCCAGAACGACTGCGAGGCCAGAACGGAGATCTGATCCCAGCCGAACCAGGCCGTGTCGGTCAGCGTATAGTTCGGCCAACTGACTCCGCGTATCGCCTCGTAGAGAGGGGCCGGGTTCAGGGCGACGATCTGCGCGTCGGCAGGCATCATGCCCGGCACTTCCGGCGGTGGATTGAAGCGACTGGGCTGGACCGGGGCCGCCGTGGGGGTGGCGGCCTGTCCTGCCGCCGGGTCTGCGGGCGGCGGATCGCGCTGAACGGCGGCGGAAACGGGCGCAAGGAGGTTACGTGAGACGGGAGCGCCGGAGACAGCCTGCGCGGCAGCCACCTCCGCCTGCTGCTCGCTCGGATCGTCCGTTTTGCCCAGCGGTATCTTCCCCGGTCTGTCAGGGGCTTGCCCACCGTCCGGCCCGGAGGCTTCCTCGCCGGATTCTTCGCGTGTTTTTCGCTGCGTGAGCGGCGGGGCGGACTGCTGCTGCACGACATGCGCCATCTCATGCGCCAACAGGCGGTCACCCGACGCGGTTCCCGGCGCATACTGCCCCTCGCCGAAGACGATATCGGAACCCACCGTATAGGCGTTCGCGCCTACCGCCTGCGCGGATTCCGCCGCCTGCGCCCCGGTATGGATGCGCACCTGGCTGAAATTATGCCCGAACTGCTGCTCCATCGGGGCGCGCTCTTCGGCTTTAAGCGGCTGTCCCTCGGATTCCAGCGCCCCCTGGACTTCAGGGGGCGCAAAATCCTCGTTGGCTTGCGGCTCACGGTGGAAGGAGGACGGCTGGTTGCGCCGCTCCTCGTCCCTGGCTCTTCTTTGAAGTCGGACTCGTTCCTTCATGACAGGTCCTCTCTGCCTCCCCCCCGGCACGCGGTTCTGTCGCCCTAAACCCATCCGGCGACTTCGGCCTCGGTCAGCGGTTTTTCCAGCTTGGCATACTCGCTCTGGGCGGCGCGCAGCAAGTGCGTCATACGGACGGCTTCGCCTGCGTCCGCCGCCAGAAACGCGGCATTCAGCGCGACGCTGCGAATGTTGCCGCCCGCCACATTCAGCCGGGCCAGCTTCGCGATGTCCAGCCCTTCCGTCGGCGTATCGCGCGGGAAGACCCGCCGCCATATCTCGGCGCGCTGCGCAGCGTCCGGGAAAGGAAACTGCACGATAAAGCGCAGCCGCCGCAGAAAGGCGGTATCCAGCGCGCTCTTCATATTCGTCGTCAGTATCGCCAGGCCGCGATAGCACTCCATGCGCTGTAACAGGTAGCTGACTTCGATATTGGCGTAGCGGTCGTGGCTGTCCTTGACCTCGCTGCGCTTGCCGAACAGCGCGTCGGCCTCGTCGAAGAGCAGGATCGCGCCGCCCTCCTCGGCGGCATCGAAGACGCGCCGCAGGTTCTTCTCTGTCTCCCCGATATACTTGCTCACGACCGAACTGAGGTCTATGCGATAGAGATCGAGATGCAGTTCCCGCGCCAGCGCCTCCGCCGCCATCGTCTTCCCTGTGCCGCTCGCGCCCGCAAAGAGCGCGCTCATGCCCAGTCCGCGCCCGCCCTTCCCGGCAAAGCCCCAGGTCTCGTAGACGGTCGCGCGCTGCCGGACATGGGCGGCAATGTCGCGCAGAATCCGCTTCTGTCCCTCCGGCAGCACCAGTTCATCCCAGTCTGCCGCCGGTTCGATCCGCTGGGCCACGTCGTCCAGGCGGGGCCGCGCCTGAATGCGGCACGCCTCCCAGAGCGCGCCGCCGATCTCCCCTATCGGCGCAGCGGCATCTGCCGCCGCCAGCCGTCCCAGCGCCTCCGCGCCCGCCGCGCGAATGGTCTGCGCGCTGATGTTGAACTGGGAGGCCAGCGCCTCGATCTGCCCGTTCAGGCGGGTGGCGACGGTTCCGAGTGTCTGCTGCCAGAGCAGCCGCTGTTCCGCCGTGCCGGGCCGATGCACATCGAAGGCAACCATCAGGCGCTGCCGGGCGCGCAGCCGATCCCGCGCTGCCAGCAGCAGGACGCCGCGCGAGCGCTCGATGAACCCGCGCACGGCGGCGGCGCGCTGCATCTCCGACAGGTCAGCCTCCTCGCAGTCCAGCAGCAGCGCCGAGGCGCGCAGCGTCGCCTCGCGGCCCCAGAGGGCCAGCAGCTCCTCCATTTCCGCCGGGTTGGTCGGCAGCGCCTCCGCCGGCAGCGCGCACAGATTCAGCCCTATCTCCGCGCAGGCGGCGGCGGCCACGGCGCGCTTGCCCGCCGCGTCCTCCCCGCACAACTGAATGACCGGCGGCAGCGCGGCAGGAACCGCCCCTTCCGGCGGCGACAAGAGCGCGATGAGCCGCTCCACGATGCGGCGGTGGGAGGGAACCAGGTCTTCCGGCACGGCGACCGGTTCCACCAGGCCCGCCAGGCGCTCCTCCAGATAGTCCACGCCCAGCAGATAGTGCAGCGCCCGCTCGCTGATCCGCAGGGGCCGCAGGGTCAGCGTGGAACCGGCGCCAAGTTCGATCAGGCGGGCGCGGCGCAGCGGGGCGGCGGGCGTCAGGGCCGTCCAGTGCGCCTCCGGCAGCGCGGCCAGCGCCAGGCTGAAGGTCGGCCAGGGCCGCTGCGAATCGCCTTGCGCGGTGGCACAGAGCGCGGCAAAGCCGGAGTCCAGTTCCGCGCCTGCGCAGAGCAGCAGGATGTCGCGCTCGAACGCAGACAGATGGAAGGCCGTGCAGAGCCTTTCCAGCGCCGAAGGCGCGGCGGGGCGGTCTTCCTGTGGCGGGAGGGTCTCTTCGGTCTCCGCTTCCGGCGTTCCCTGCGCCCGCGCGATGTGCCGTCGCAGGGCGCGCGAGACGCGCTCGAGCGCGTCTCCGAGGGCGCGCTGGTTGCACTCCAGCCAGAGGTCGGTCGGCGGGGCGGTCATGCCGCCTCCTCGGAGCGGGCCGGGTCGCCCAGCGCGACCGTCGCCTTATAGACCATCGAGGGCCGATAGCGCGTTTGCAAAGTGGACCAGAGCTTGGACATCTCTTCACCGGGCAGCAGTTGCGGGCAGAGGATGATCTGGTGCAACTGCCCGGCCAGTTCCGGGGAGGCCAGCGCCGCCAGGGCAGGCAGCACCAGTTTACCGCCCTCAGCAGAGGAGACCTCGGCGAGAATCTTGCGAATGGTCGCGGCGGTCACGACCGGATTTTCCTGAAACAGGCTCAGGGCATAGCCCAGCAGTATCTCGGTATGGTAGTCCTGCGCGCCGTAGGCTGTCAGCAGGTAGAGCAGTTCCAGAGTCAGCGGGGTTCCGGGGCGGCGGTTCGGGCTGCCTTCGGGCGCATAACGGCTGGAGGAGTTCAGCCCGCGGGGAGTGACCTGGTAGAGGAAAAGGTTCAGTTGGGCGCGTTCGTCTTCCCCCGTTTTGATGCGGTCAGGCGGCAGCGCGGAGATGGTGGTGTCGGCTCCGACATTGGCGGTCACGCCATGGGCCACCAGTCCGTTTTCGAGCAGGTTTTTCAAAATGGCAGTCACGGATGCCAGCGCCAGCGCGCTATTCATAGCTCTACCCTCATCCCCGGTCTCGCTCATCGCGATACGCACGGTCCGGTACAGCGGGGCGCGGGAATACGTCTTTGTCGTCCGTTGCTGTTATGATAATGCAGAAGGGCAGGGCGCGCCTATGGCATGGTTCACAGGCAGGCTGTGAAACAGGCCGCACTGCCGCCGACCTGGATACGGGCAGAGGAGCAATGCTGGCATTATATCATAACCCCCAGGAGGTGTCAAACGCGATTTTTGACTCGGTGCGGCAGGATTCCCAAGATGGCGACGCCCGGTGTTGCGGCGGAGCCGTTCCGGGCAGCGCAGGAGAGCGGGGCTGGAAAATGAGGAAGCAAACAGGCAGGATTTCCGGTAAGGCGGCGCGAAACAGGGGGCGGCGAATAGGTCAGGCGGTGCGAGGAACGGCTTATGCTGTATTCGCCATCCACAGACATCGCGCTACGGCAACCGCTTTCTCTGCCGAACGGCACGAGAGAGACGCTGGCTCTTGATGAGGAGGATCATCGTGAAAAAGGAAGGCAAGACCTGTTGGCTCTGGCTGCTTTTGCTGGTCTGGATCGGCGCTTTGTCCGGATGCAGCGATGGAGGCAGCAACGGCAGCTTCCTTACCAGGGCGCTGCAACTGAATATTCGCTGGGGCGGCGCCAACAATCGCGCGGCAGCCAACAGCCCGGAATCGGCCCAGTCCGCCGAGATCGTTCTGGCGGGCGGCGCTCCGAACGGCGGGAACCTGTCGCTGCGCGCAGAGCGCAATGGCGCGGCGGATGGCAGCGTCGTGACCTACTCGTTTCCGACAGGCTCGCGTGTGGGCGTCTATCCGCTCTCCATCACCTTCTTCTCAGCGCCAGGCGGTTCTGCGGGCGGCGGCAGCGTGGTCGGCGTCGCGGGAGCGACCGTGACCATCGGCCCCAACACGCTGGACCCTCTCACGGTGGACCTCAACCCCAATTCCAACATAGGCTCTATCTCCGTCGTCCCGGATCAGTCCGTAGATGTCGGGGAGACGAAGGCGCTGCTGATCAACGTTCGGGACAACCAGAACAACCTGCTCGCGCTGCCGCCCAGTGCGTTCACCGTGACCACAGCGCCGGTCGGGGGACAGACGCCTTCCGGGCAACTGAACATCAGCAATGGCACGACGCAGGTACAGATGACCGGCATCTCCGGCGGGCCGGTCAATGTGACCGCCGCCATTGACAACCTCACCAGCGCCGCAGAGCCGGTCTGCGTCACGCTCCCCGGCCATGTCGTGACGATCACTCCCCCATCCTCTACGACCATTCAGCCTGGCGGCACGCTGCAGTTTACGGGCAGCGAAACCAGCCCTGGCAGCACGGAGCCCGACTCAGTCACCTGGGCCGTGGTCGGTGGGGACGCCAACGGAACCATCAATGTGGACGGCGTATACACCGCGCCCAACCAACCCGGAACCTACACGGTGCGCGCCTACGGCAGCGTAGACCGCTGCCGGTTCGCCTCGGCCACCGTGACCGTGCAGTAAGGCCGGACAGTAAAAAAGGTCACAGCCAGGCTGTGACCTTTCCGGCTTTACAGCGCCGAGAAACCTGCGTACAATGCGGACAGAGAAGGGGCGATCCGGCCCGGCGACGCTGCCGACTCCCTCTTCATGAAGGAGTCGGCAAGGCTCTCAGAAGCGCACCCCGACGCCGAGGCCGAAGCGATGACCGTCCAGGCCCTTATCTTGCAGATACCAGTAGGAGAAGTTGAGCGTCCAGTTGCCGGAGAGGGGCGTTTCGGCCTGTAGGAAGCCGCTGAACCCGGTGGTTCCCACGTTTCCGGCGGGGTCGTAGAAGATTCCGGCTCCGGCGAGCATCTGAATGGCGTGGCGGGCATTGGGATTGCCCAGCGTGAAATGGTGCGTGAGGAACAGATCCCAGGGGTTGCCGCCGCCGTAGGTAGACCCCAGGAGTCCCGCCTGAACGCCCCAGTGCGGCGCGAAGTAGTACTTGCCATGCAGTTCCAGAATGTCGCTGCCATCGCGCAGCCAGGCCCAGCCGCCGACCACAAAGGAGTTGTGGCGATCTTTTACCCAGCCGTAGTCGGCGGCGATCAGCGTGCCGACCTGCGTGGCGTCGAAGCCGGGCGCGCTGACCAGAAACGGAGAAACGGGGTAGAGAACCAGCGTGGTATGCTTTATCCCCCCGGTCGTGTCGGCCCCCAGGCTGGGATTGGCGGCAGTGCCAAACTGCGCCTTTGCGGGGCCGCCAATCGCGAGTCCGCCCAGCAGAACCGTCACGAGTGCGACCCAGGAACCGTTCTTCATGATTGAGCCTCCTGCACGATACATTAGGACGTTGTGGGAAAGTCGGTTGTGGTGCGCCCGGCGCATCCTGCGGTCTGCCTCCGGGGTGTTGCTTTGTGACCAGACCGGTTCATGCGGCCTGGCGAGGGACAAAAGCTGCCGAACAGAACTTCACCCGGCATTATAACACGTCGTTTCCGAGAATGCAACAGTTTACCGTGTCTATACCTCCGGCTTTGCGGGCAGAAGATGAGGAAAATGAACACACGGCCTCTTTGGAAGCAGATGGCCCCGGTCTGCGGGATTCTGTCGCTCTGTCTCCTGGCGGGCGCGGCGGCGCGGGGAGCCGTTCCTTTCCTGCGCATCGAGCCGGGCGGACACACGGCGGCCGTGCGCAAGATCCTCTTTGCCGCGCAGGGAACCCAACTGATCTCCGTTGGCAAGGACAAAGCCGTTCGTCTCTGGGACGTGGCGACCGGCAGGCAGACGCGCACCTTGCGCGCGTTTATCGGTCCCGACCTGACGGGCGAGATCTATGCCGCCGCGCTCAGCCCGGACGAGCGCCTGCTGGCCGTCGGGGGCTATGATCTGATCAATCGGAACACCTGGCAGGGCGAGTTGCCGACAGGGGGCAGCGGGTGCGACATCCGCCTGTTCGATCTTGCCAGCGGCAGACTGCTGCGCCTGCTCTCCGCCCATGCTGGCTCCATCAACGCGCTTGCCTTCTCCCGCACCGGCCTGCTCGCCTCGGCCAGCGCCGATAAGACGGTCGTTCTCTGGGACCCGCAGACGGGACGCCACCGCACCTGCGCGCACGGAGCCTATGTCTCGGATGTCGCGTTCAGCCCGGAGGGGGGGCAGGTCGCCAGCGCCGGATACGACGGCATCGTGCGGCTCTGGGACGCAGAGACCGGCAAGGCGCTGCAGCGCCTCGACTGCGGAGCCGCCGCCACCTGCCTGGCCTGGTCGCCGGACGGCGCGACGCTTGCCATCGGAACCCGCAGTCAGCGCATCCTGCTCTGGAACCCCGCCACCGGCGCGCAGCGGCCCGCGCTCGCGCAGCAGGACGATCCGACCTGCCTGGCCTTCAGCCCCGACAGCCGCCTGCTGCTGAGCGGCAGCGGCGAGACCGAGGCCCGCAATGATCGCAAAGTCCGGCTCTGGGACGTGGGCGCGGGGAAGTTGATCCGCGAGTTCGCCCAACACACAGGAACCCTCTTTTCGGTCGCATTTGCGCCGGACGGACAGACGGCGGCCAGCGCCGACCTGGCAGGAACCATCTACCTGTGGGACACGGGAACCGGCGTCGTGCGCCGCCGCCTGAAGGGAACGGGCAGCAGCGTCTTTGCCGTCGCCTGGTCGCCGGACGGCAAGCGCCTGGCATGGGGCCATACGGAGGGCGGGCCGCAGGCTCCCGCGCCTCTGGAGCAGGTCTTCGACCTGGCAGACATCCTCCCGCAGCCCGCAGCCAGAGCGGGCCGCGACTGGCAGGCCGCGCAGACCGAGAGAGAGGGGCGCACCCTGACCATCAGCCCGGATCGCAGGGCGGTCGGCGTCCAGGAGGGCGGCAGGATCGTGCGGAGCCTCATGCTGCCCGACCCGCAAGACCGGATTCTCTGCGCGACCTGGACTCCTGCCGGGCAGGTCGCCATCGGCTCGAACTTCGCCTTCGCTCTCTATGATCCGGCCCGTCCCGGCCAGACGCTCCGCCGCTATTTCGGCCACGACGGGCCGATTCTGGCGGTCGCGCCCTCCCCGGACGGCAGGTATCTGGCCTCCGCCTCCGCCGATCAGACGGTGCGCGTCTGGAGCCTGAGCGACAGGGGCCGCCGCATCGGGACGGAAGCGCATGGCGTGGAACCGCTGCTCTCCCTGTTTCAGGGCAGCGACGGCGAGTGGGTCGCCTGGACGCCGCCCGGCTACTATGCCAGCTCTCCCGCCGGGGACGACATCATCGGCTGGCAGGTCAATCGGGGGCGGGATCAGGAGGCCGAGTTCCACGTCGCGACGCGGTTTCATAAGCAGTTCTATCGCCCGGATGTCCTGCGGCATGTGCTGGAGACCGGCGACGTTCCCAAGGCGCTGGCCCTGGCCGATCAGGAGACCGGTAAAAAGAGCGATCCGGTCGTCACCATCGTTGCGGAGATTCCGAAACTGCCCCGTGTCGAGATCGTCGCTATCACCCCATCCGCGCGCCAGGCCGACGGCAGTTTCGTCACCGACAAGACCGAGGTGCAGGTGCGGGTGCGTATCGCCAACGCGCCTGCCAAGACCGTCGCGCTGCAGATCGGGGTCAGCACGCGGCTGGTCAGCGAGGAGCGGGCGCGCGATCTGGTGGTCGAGGAGGCCGGGGAACGCGCGGATGAGGTGACGCTGCGCGTGCGGCTGCGCAGCGGCGCGCTGAACGTGATCCGCGTCGTGGGCCGCAACGATTCCGGCCAGAGCGAGCCTGCCGAGGCCAGGGTCGTCTGCCAGGCGGCAGAGGAGCCGTCCCGGCCCCCGGCGCTCTACCTGCTCTCGGTGGGCATCTCGGTCTTCACCGACCGTTCCATTGATCCGCTGACCTATACGGTGCGGGATGCCGAGGGGATCGCCAACTTCTATCGCGGACAGAAGAACCGGCTGTTCTCGGATGTGTTCGTCACCCTGCTGACGGATCGGCAGGCGACAAAGCAGAACCTGCTGAACGCGCTGGCGGACATACAGAAACAGATCAAGCCGAACGACCTCTTCATCTTCTTTGTCGCCAGCCATGGCCGCCCGGCGCAGGATCGCCAGCGCGGCGGCGAGCGTTACTATCTGGCGACCTACGATACCATCAATCGCGAGATCGCGCAAACGGGCCTGGCCGGAGAGGCGCTGCTGCAGCGGCTCCAACAGATAGACGCGACGGTGCTGATGATCATGGATACCTGCCACTCCGGCAGCATCAATCTGGAACAGACCTACACCGACCTGCTGCACTCCGCCCGGCATAGCGTCTACTCTTTCACGGCCTGCCGCCCGGAAGAGCGCAGCTATGAAGATGAAGCCTGGCAGCATGGCGCGTTTACCTATAAGCTCCTGGAAGCGCTCCGCCGCCCGCCTCCGCCGGGACGCGAGGGCCGCTGGGACCTGGATGAAGTCGCCCCCTATGTGCGCGATGAGGTGGAACGCATCGTCCGCGAGAAAAAGCAGCAGAGCCAACGCCCTCGCTTCTATCCCTCGCCGCTGGCGGATGAGCGCCTGCCGATTGCGGCTGTCAGGTGAGAAAGGAACAACGCTGGATGCGAACGCCAAGTTACCGCCGAACTGTCCTGTCGCTCCCGGCCCTGTTGCTGCTCTGCGCGGCAGCCGCGCGCGCCGATAGGGCGCTGGTCGTCGGCGTCAACGAGTATCCCAATCTGGTCGCCGCCGAACTGGAGGGCAGCGTGAACGACGCCGCCACCATTGCGGAGGGCCTGCGCGCCAACGGGTTCACGGTCGCTGAGATCACCAACAAGCAGGCGACGCGCAAAGGAATCCTGAAGGCGCTGGACGAGATGAAGCGCAGATGCAAGCCGACCGAGCAGTTTGCCTTCTACTTTGCCGGACACGGTTCGGTGGCCGATGAGGTCGGCAGCGTCCTTCTGCCCTACGACGCCTCGGAAACGGTCTATCTGAGCGCGGACGATCTCTACACGGCGATCAAGGCCGTTCCCGCGTCCAACCGCACGGTGCTGCTGGACGCCTGCTTCTCCGGGGGCATGAGCCGATCCTTCGACCCCAACAAGAAGTGGCGTACCCGGTTCTATCCCCTGCGCGTGCGCAGCGGGAGACGGCGGCCTCCCGCGAGAGCCAACAGCGCCGACACGACCCAGCATCTCTCCGGCCAGAGCGATGTCTGCTACTTTACGGCCTCCAAACGCACGGAGACCGCCAAAGAGATGGTGCTGGACGGGAAACCGCATGGCGTCTTCAGTTTTTACCTGGCGCCGATGCTCCTCAACAAGCCACCCCGCTGGAAGCAAGTGGAGGAAAAGGTCAACGACAACGTCGCCAAGGAGACGGACGATACCCAGCATCCGACACTGACCCCGGCGTTCAAGGACCTGCCGTTCCTGCCCAAAAAGGAGGAGGTTCCCACCCCGCCGCCGCCCGCGCCGCGCACCGTCTGGGACGACTACCTGGCGACCAATCCCCGGCCCGATCAGTTGAAACTGCTGCTCGATCCGAACACGGCGACCTTCAAGAAGGGATCGCCGGACGATGCCGACAAGGGCAGCAACAGCCGCTTCACCCTCCGCGCGCAGATCGGCGCGACAGGCGGCTACCTGGTCGTGATGGAACGCGGCGTCAGCGGCGCGATCAACCTTCTTTTCCCTGCCCCCGCAAAGAAGGAGGATGTGGAGAGTACCCGCGTCTCCGCCGGGCAGGAGATCCGTTTTCCACCCGACACGACCAATGCGCGCGGGGAACGTGTCCAGCACGTCTACTACGCGGACGCTATCGGCACCGAGCGCGTCAACGCTATTCTGTTCAAGAGCAAGGAGCGCGCGATGGCCCTGTTACGCGCTTTCCCTGCCAACGGCAAGATCGAGACCATTCAGGGCGCGCGCGACCTGCGCGTGGAAGATGTCGAGACGGATAACTCGCCCTTCTACACGTCCGACGTGATTTTCGAGATCGTTGCGCCCTGAGAGCCGCCAGACCTCCGCATAACGCCCAGGGAGCGCAGATGTGGAGTCTGACCCGACTCTGTGAGGCCATGGAGGATCGCTTGTGAAACGCAAAATCTGTATCCTGAGTCTGCGGGCGGCGGGATGGGGCTGTCTCCTGATGCTGGCTGCGCCTCTCCTGGCGCAGGGCCGCGACCTGCGCAGCGCGCCGGACCCACAGCCTCGTTTCCTGGCCGGAGAGACAAGGACTCCAGGTGGGAAGCAGATCGGTTATGTGGACATGGAGGTAGGGAAGCGTAAGAAGCGGGTAGTCGAGGTTCTCGCCTCGGCGGGAGGACTCTCCCTACAGCAGCGCGCCCAGAAGATCGCCGACCGGATGCGAAAGGTGCATACGACCGATCCTGCGTGGTGGAAGAGGCTCAGCACGGGCCGGACGCGCGGCTTGTGGGTCGTGCGTACTCCGAAGGCTCCGGGCGGGTTCCTGATCACCGCCGACCCGAAGTTCGCGCGCGAGTGGGGAGTCAGCAGCCAGAAACTGGCCGTTCTGCTGATGCACACCATCCACAATACGTTTGATCCGCCCCGGATCGCCATGCGGGACATAGGCGACCTGCGGGCGCAGGCGGTCGAGATGCGCATTCAGGGGGACAATGCCTATCAGGGACAGGATGCGGCGGCGGCGGAAACGGACTATCTCAAGGCGGTTCAGATAGCGCCCGGCTACCTCATCCCCTACCTGCGCCTGGCCTACCTCTATGCGGAGCGGAACCAACCGGAAAAGGCGCGCGCGATGTTGCGGAAGGCCCAGGAACTCCACCCGGATTCCGAGCAACAAGAACAGATCACGCAACTGCTCCAACGCCTCAACAGCCGCTAAAGAGCCTTTCGGGTGGGACTTCCCTGTTCAAGTAGCGGCCTGGAAGCCACACGGAACGGCAACAGAAAGCTTTTCACCTACAAAAAAGCGGGGGAAGCTTGTGCTTCCCCATCTGATAAAAGAATCTGGATTTGACAATGGCTTTTAATAAAAGCCGTTGTCTGCCAATAACTCCCCGTGATGGACTCGAACCATCAACATTTCGGTTAACAGCCGAACGCTCTGCCCCCTCCGGGCGGGCTTTTCGGGGCGTTTTGACAGCGGTTGAGAGACATGATGCAGGATTACATCAACCAAAGTAAGCAAGCATCTCATGTCTCTAGCTTACTCGGCCCGAAACCATTTTCACAACATCCCTTTTTGCAAATGCACTAAGAGCGGCGAACCAACCCCCACCCGATTCTGCCCTCACCCCCGTGAAGCCCCCCCACCCCGGCCCTCCCCTTCGCAAAGGGAGGGAGCGGCCCTCACCCCTGCCCCCTACTGCAAGGGCTGTCTGATTCCGAAACGATTCGGGACAGCTCTTGCGACCCACGCTGCGGAAGAGGGGAGAGCCGAATGCTCCCCCTCCTTACGAAGGAGAGAGCCACCGACTGGCTCCCCCTCCTTACGAAGGAGAAAGCCACCGACTGGCTCCCCCTCCTTACGAAGGAGGGGGCAGGGGGGAGGTTTTATCAGGCGTTCTTATTGAGCCGCGCTTGGAACACTACACTTCTCCGCGTCGTGTCGAGATAGCAGAGTTTACAAATCCAGACGCGGATCAGTAAGCAGCGTCCCGCCGGAAGCCGGGATCTCTATTCCAAAGGCCGCGTGCATCGTCTGGTTATAGCGGTTGAGTTTGCCGTAGAAGCGGCGTATCTCCGGGTCGGGATGGTCGCGCCAGAGCCGGGGCGGGATCAGCGACACCTCACTCAGAAAAGGCCGGTGCGGGTGGCCGTAGTAGACCTGGATGATCCGGCGATACTGTTCCGTTTTGCGGGTCGTCAGGCCGTGCAGCGTCGCCGCGTTGAAGAGGATGGCCGATCCCGCCTTGCCGTAGAAGTAGACCGTTCCCCCGCGCCGCAGTTGTGCCTCCGTCTCCAGCGCCTCCCCGTCTGCCGGTTCCGGGCTGATAGTGAAACAGTGGGTCGTCTCGTCCACATCGGTCAGATAGTAGATGATCTGCGGATAGTCCAGATGCAGCGGATGCTCCAGCCAGTGGCCCCGGTCGCGATGCCATCCGGTCGGGTGCGCCTCCTTGCTGGCCGGGTTCTGCCGCACGGCCAGTTCCTCGAAACAGATCGGGCCGCCCATCAGTCGCGCGACCAGGGCCAGCGCGTGCGGCTGCCGGATGGCGATCTCGAAGACCGGCTGCGTGAGCAGCAGGTTGCAGTTGTAGTCGGGCGAGCCGGTGCAGTACCACATGAAGCGGTGGCGCTCGCGGTCTTCGTCCATGGCGGCGTTGAGGGCATCCACCTGCTCCGGCGTGAGCAGACCGGGCAGCGGGACATAGCTGTTGGCGCGATAGAATGCGACCTGCGCTTCCATATCATCGAGGGCAGGCCAGTCGGCCTCGGTTGGCGTGGGCATGATGCGATACCTTTCATGGCAGAGCCGTCGCCGCGCGTCCGGGGATGAGGTATCATAGGAGGGGCAAACCCCCCGACGTGGAAAGGGTACGATGCGTCTCCGAACGGTCTGTGCGCTGTGGCTGCCTCTGGCGGTCAGTTTCGAGTTGATGATGCTGGAAGGCCCGGCGGTGCAGGGCGCGATAGGGCGTCTGCCCGACCCGGCGCTCAATCTGGCCGCCTGGGGCCTGACGATGTCGCTGGCGCTGCTGGTCGAAAGCCCGGTCATCATGCTGCTGGCGACGGCCATCGCGCTGGTCAAGGACGGCGATTCGTTCCAGGCGCTGCGCCGGTTCGTGCTGCGCGTCGCGTTCCTCTGCACCGCTGTGACGGGCCTGGTCGCCTTTACGCCCCTCTTCGATGCGGTCACGGGCCGCGTGATGGGGCAGCCTGCACCCATCATGCAGGCGGCGCGTCCGGCCTTACAGATCATGCTGTTCTGGACGGCGGCCATCGCCTGGCGGCGGTTCCATCAGGGCGTGCTGGTGCGGCACGGCCAGACGCGCCGGGTCTCCTGGGGAACGGCGATCCGCCTGGCGGTGACCGTTGTGACGGCGTTCGGACTGGCGCGCTGGGGACGGCTGCCGGGCGCACAGATCGGCGCAATTACGCTGATGGTCGCCGTCGTGACCGAGGCCATCGCGACGACCGGTTTTGCGCTGCCGATCCTGCGCCGGGACGTGCTGCCGCTGCCGTCGCCGCCCGGCGAGACGCTGACACAGCGCGCTATCTGGCAGTTTCATGCGCCCCTCGCCTTCACGACACTGTTGACTCTGTTGGCCCAGCCGATGACCTCGGCGGCGCTGGCGCGGCTGCCCGACCCGAAAGCGACTCTGGCTGCCTGGCCGGTCGTCTATACGGTGCTGCTGGTGTTGCGCGGCTGGGGCCTGGCGCTGCAAGAGATCACCGTCTCGCTGGCCCGTGCGCCCGAAGCGCGGCCCGCCTTGCGGCAGTTCACCTGGCTCGTCGGCGGCGCGACTTCCGGCGTGACCGCGCTGATCGCCGCCACGCCCCTGCTCGGTCTCTATCTCCATGAGATCGTGCGTATGCCCGCCGACTTGCAGAGCTACACGCGCATCGGAATCGGTATCGGCGTGTTTCTGCCCCTGGTCACGGCGCTCGGTTCCTGGGCGCGCGGCCTGCTGGTGGCGGGCGGCGCGACGAAGGCGGCCTATCAGGGCATGGGCCTCAACCTGCTGACGCACGCCACCCTGCTGACCCTGGGCGTCCTGCTCCGCCTGCCGGGGATGTCGGTCGCGGCGGGAGCCTTCACGCTGGCGTCCGTCGTCGAATACGCCTACCTCGTGCGCTGCGCCGCCCTCCTCCATGCGCCGCTGGAGACCGTGCCGGTTACGGCAAAATAAAGAACGGCTGCGTCCACGCGCCGCGCACGCCCTCCCCGTAACACTCCACCCGCACATAGCGGCCCGCGTCCGCCGTGACCTGGAAGGTCGCTTGGCTGGCATCCCTGTAGTCGAGTTCCTTGCCGAAGGTTCCCAGCAGGCGGATGCGCTGCGCGTTCGGCGCGGTGACGGAGATCGTGTCGCCCTCGACGGCGATTCGGCTGATCTCCACTCCCGTCGAGGCGTAGAAGCGCCCGTTTTTGAGGGCGTCGCAGAGGGATTCGATGCTGCGGTCGGCGGCCTGCACGACGTTCCAGCCGCGCGCGATGTCGGTCGAGCGGTGCGAGTCGTCGTGCGCAAAGCCCCACACGCGCCGTCCGCTTCCGAGCAGCCTGTCCCACCGGTCGAGCGCCAGCGCGCTGCCCGTCAGCCGCTCGATGACGCCGTTGTAGATCTCGATACCCGTGTAGCCCGTCCATCGCTCCATCAGCCGGTGCGGGCAGTGGCTGAAATGATCCTGCCAGTTCGGATGGTTGATGACGGCGAAGCCACCCTGCGCGTTCGTCCGGTCAATGACCTTCTGCCGGTCTACCGTTGGCGGCACGATCCGCTGGATCTGCACGGCGAGGATATGCGGCCCGCGCGCGCTCACCTCGTCGGCGGGAATCAGCGTCATCTTGGTGCAGGGCTGGTATTTCTCCGCCGGCACGAGCAGGTCGTGGTCGGAGAGGGCCATGAAGTCGTAGCCAGATTTCTCGTAATCGGCCAGCACCTCTTCCGGCGGCGAGGCTCCGTCGCTGAGCGTGGTGTGCGCGTGCAGGTTGCCGCGCAGCCAGTTGACGTTGCGGTCGAGATAGGGACTTTCCAGTTGAACGGGCATCAGGCGGCTCCTTTAAACCCGGCGAATGAATTCGCGTCTGGAAAAGCACAAAGTCCGCCTGCGCGGACTGAATGCGGAGTCGGCGCAGGCAGGGCGCTGCTTGCTGCGCCCCTACGCGCTTTTGCAGGTGCGATTTCAATCGCCGGGCTAATATTCAGTATTCCAGCAGGCCGCGCAGTTCCGGCGGCAGGCCGTCGTGCAGCGAAGCAGGGAAGTTGTCGCGATACTTCATGGCGCGCAGCCGGTTCCAGAGCCATTGCGCCGACACATCGAAGAACGAGGCGAAATAGACGTACCGTGACTGCGGACGGGCGTTGCCGGAGGCGGAGTGAACGGCCATCGGGTTGAAGACGATCAGATCGCCCTCGTTCGCGCAGACCTCGATACCCTCGTCGAGGTTCACGCCCGCTCTCTCTACCACGTTCGGTTTGAAGGCGTCCAACTCCTCCTCTGTCTGAAGGGCCGCAGTGGCCGCATAGGTCTGCTTGTGCGAGCCGGGAACGATCATGAAGGCTCCGCCGCCCGGCTCGACGGCGCTGCAGGCGTGTACCATGTGGTAGTAGGTGCGCCGGGGCGTGGATTCGTACTGGTCGGGAAAGAAGGCGAAATCCACGTGCCAGCCGACCGGCCCGTAAGGAGGCGGCTTCGGATCGGTGCGGATAAGCACCTGTTCCAGCAGGCGCAGGTCTTCCCGCCGCCGTATTTTCAGGATGGTCTGCGCCAGGTCGAGCAGGGCCGGATTGGAGGCGAGCCGGGGCATGATCTCGCCGGAAATGGGATGGCGCAGGTCGTGGATACGCCGAACGTCTGGCACGTCGGCAGGCTGTCTTGGCGGCGCGAGGCGATCAATATGTTCGCGAACGGCGGCGGTCGTCTCCCGGTCGAGAAAGCCCGGCACGACCATATAGCCCAGTTCGTCTAGCTGTTCCAGAAGCGGCTGGAGATTCATCGGTTTCTCCTTTTGGCCCAGAGGGGCCGGTTCAGGCTCCGAAAAAGTTATAAGTGCGCATATTGAGCAGCAGGCTCATCAAGGCCCAGAGGCTTCCCATCACGCAGTCGCCCAGAACCAGGCCCAGGAAGAAGGGCAGGAAGCGGCGATAGGCGCGCAGTCCTCCATAGCGCATCGTCAGCCCTTTGAGCGTCCAGGCGGTCAGCATCGGCAGCCACATCAGATGAATGGCCCAGGAGGAGGAGACCGCGTAGCCGATAGGATGGAGCGGGAAGCCGAAATAGCGCAGGCGGAAGAAGAGCAGCGTCAGCGTGGTCAGCAGGCCGACGCCCATAGCCGTCACCGCGCCGATGTTCGGGCGTTTGTCCTGCGTGCCGTTGACCCAACTGTTCATCCGCTCGAAACCCTCCTGCGCCATCCAGTAGCCGTCGCTGAACTTGGCCCCCGCGCCGAAGGTGTGCGCCTGATGCTCGAAGGCCCAGAAGACGCTCAGGATTCCCAGGACGGTCGCCAGCAGGATCGCCCCGAACATACGCCGCGCCTCCAGTTGGCGCATCCGGGCCATCTGCAAGCCTTCCAATCCAATGGGCATCGTATCGCTGCGATGGGCGCGGGTCAAGGAGAAGGTGAAGGTGAAGAAGGCCATGTCGCTCTCGCGCAGGGGCGTCGTACCGATGGCGCGGGGCAGCATGTTGTCCGGCCCCATGAAGTGGAAATCATGGACAGGCGAACCCAACTCGGCCCGGATGCGCGTGACGACGATGATGGTGGGAATATAGATGGCGAAGAAGGCCGCCGCCACCCACCAGGCCACATGCGCCGCCAGGCAGAAACACATCAGCCCGATGAGCGCGACCCCAATACCCAGCAGGGCCGTGCGCTCCGAGAGGGCTTCTTGTGGCCCCTCACCCCCTGCCCCCCTCTCCCACGTTGTGGGAGAGGGGGAACCGTCAGTACCAGAGTCCCCCCCTTCCCTAAAACGCTCGCAGGCTCGCTGGGAAGGGGGACGGGGGGTTAGGTCAAACGCCCTTCTCCAAATCTGGGCATAATAACGTCGTCCCGTCCAGAGATAGAAGGCGAACAGACCCATTAGGGAGCCGAACCCCTGCTCCTTGATAAATGGGAAATCATGCACTGTGTCCCAGGCCATCGCGTTTGAGACGACAAGCTGCCCTTTCCAGAGCAGGAAGAAGAACCAGCAGGAGAAGAGCAGGTCAAGGGGCAGCAGGTAGCTCAGGCCCAGGACGAACGGGTAGAACGTGACCGGAAACCAGTCTATCGCGCTCCAGGGCTTGATGGTGAAGAGAGGCTTGAGATCGTTGATGCCGAGCGGGATGGTCGGCAAGGAGGGTTTCAAGAAAGCGATGCCGTTCCAGAGGCTCAGCCCGGCAGCAATGGCAAATCCGCTCCACATCAGCCTGTTGGTGAAGAAGGCTGTCCCGACACCACCCTCGGTCATCTCCATCGGCAGCCAGATGATGGGGAAGGTCAGCCGCTCCCGGTCGGCCCACTGGCGGCGCACCAGCACGTTGATGCAGTGCGCGACGAAGAGCAGCAGCGAGAAAAACAGCGTCCAGGCCAGAATGGGTGTCATCCAGGCGCGCAGCACATCGGGCCGGTAAAAGCTGGAATCGCCGAGATAGTGGCCGCGCATGATGTCGCGGTCTTTGATAACGAGCCAGTCGGGAAACGCGCCGAGGAACGCCGTCCATTTGTTCGTCTCGCCGAACCAGGCTCCGTGCGGGAGAATCTGGCACAGGATGGGAACGCCATCGGAACCGGCCAGCCCCGTCGCAATCGCCATCATCGTGTAGGTCGTGAGCAGTTCGCCCTGCGAAAAGGCGAGACGCGGCGCGAAGCGGCGCAGCAGGGCGTTCAGGCCGACGAAGAGGAAGAGGAGGAAGACGACGTTGGCGAACAGGGAGATCGTGGAAGGGAAAGGCCCGAACATCACCCGTTCGAGCTGGATAACCCAGAAGGCATTGAGCGGCGTGAGCAGCGCGCCGAGCGCGACGGCCCGCGCCGTGACACCGCGCACGGCTGCTTCCGGTCTCTGCGCCTGCGTGGGCATTGGGCGAGGGGCGTCAGGCGGTGGGGATTGGCGTTGGGGCCTCTGCATCGCCCGGAATCGCTCCTATCCATTGATTGGGGCCGCTATAAACTGTTCTGCTTCAGAAACGCGCGGACCTCCGCGCGGGTGGGCGCGCCCTCCATCGGGCCTTGCTGCGTGACCGCCAGCGCGCCGACGGCATTGGCGAAAAGCCCGGCCTCCCGCAGAGGCATCCCTTCCCGCAGGGCGACCGTGAAGCCCGCGCAGAAGGCGTCACCCGCGCCGGTCGGGTCCACCTCCTCGACCGCAAAGCCGGGAACGGCGATCTCCTCGTCCCGGTGGAAGATCCGACAGCCGGCGGCTCCCTGCTTCAAAACGACGATCTTCCCCCCCGCTGCCAGCTTCCGACAGCCCGCCTCATCGCTGGCCTCGCCGGTGAACAGCATCGCCTCGTCCCGGCTGGGCAGGAACACATCGGCCCGCTCCAGAACCGGGCGGCAGAGCGCGCGTATCTCCTCGCCGCTCAGCACTTCGGGCCGGATATTCGGGTCGAAGCTGACCTTTGCGCCGTCGGGCAGGCAGGCCATCGCCCGCAGGCACGCCTCCCGTGCCGACTCGCAGACGGCCAGATTGCAGCCCGTCAGATGCAGCCATTGCGCCGCCCGGAAGTAGTCAGAGGGAACGTCCTCCGGCCCCAACTGCCCCGCCGCCGCGTGCCGCCAGTGGAAGAGAAATCGGCGGCTGCCGTCTCCGAAGTAGGCGACGAACGCGACGCCCGTGCTATGGTCGGGCAGGATTTTGACGCGCGAGCAGTCTACGCCGTCACCCTGCAAGCGGGCCAGCAGCAGGCGTCCGAAATCGTCTTTGCCGACGGCCCCGATAAACCCTGCCGAATGCCCCAGGCGCGCGACCGTGTCAATGTAGATGGGCGTATCGCCGCTGGGGAACGGCCCGATGAAGGTTCCCGGCCTGTCGAGCGGCTCGTCGCGGTACGCCCGCATGACCTCGACGAGCATGTTGCCGAGCGAGACGACCTCCGGCGCATCCCTCCCCTCTCTCAAGTCTGGGAGAGGGGACGGGGGTGAGGGCCGTTTCTCCTCCCTCACAGTCCGCCCTCGCTCTCGATGATGTAGGGGCAGAGGCGGAAGTTGTCGCAGTCCACGCCGCGCAGGTTCGCCAGATGCTCGGCGGCAAGCTGCGCCGGGATGATGTCTATGAGAAACTGCCAGGCCGCCGGAATAGAGGGCAGGTTGAACACCAGGTCGCCCGTGTCTGCCGGAACGTGCTGCCCGATGACCATGACCTTCGCGCCATAGCGCCGCACGTCCGCCGCCAGCGCCATATCCTGCTCGCGCAGCTGCGCGCCGTCCAGCCAGAGACCGATGCGCGCGCCCGGAGATAACATCTCCTGCGGGCCGTGCCGGAATCCGCCGGTCGTCAGGGCCGTCGCAGGGGCTTTCGCGGCCTCCTCCCAGAGCAGTTCCGTCTCATGGCAGCTTGCCAGGCTCGCGCCGCGCGCCAGGAAGTAGGTCGGCGCATCGGGCGTGAACCAGTCGCTCTCGGCGATCTGCTGCTGCCAGCCCCCTATCGCGCGCCCGGACGCCGCCAGCGCGGTCTTGAGCGTGCTTCCCAGATCGGCGTGCAGTTCCCGCAGGGCGGCGCTCGCCAGCAGCCCGCCGACGAGAGGCAGGGCCGAGTACATGGTGATGGAGACGTTGTGATCGAAAGCGGCGGCCAGGCGCAGGGTCACGTCGGCGGCGTGGGCCAGCGGGCTGTCGGGCGTATTCGTGATGCCGATGATCCGCGCGCCGCTGCGCTGCGCCTTCTCGATCAGGCCGACGATCTCCACGCTCTTACCGCTGCGCGAAAGCATTATCAGGGCGGAGTTCGGCGCAAGCGCGGCGAAATGGAGCAGTTCGGAGGCGTCCACAAGAGAGGCGGGGCGACCTGCCGCCTGGAAGAAGGCGAGGACGGCCATGCCCGCGTGCCAACTGCTGCCGATTCCGGTGATGGTGACATGTTCGGCCTCGCGGACGATCTGCGCCGCCTTGTCCAGCGCGGCGCGGCCCGGCCCCAAAGTGTGGTTCAGGGAAAGCGTGAGTTCCTGCGGCTCGGCCAGGATGTTTTTGAGCAACTCGGTCATTAGGTGGGCCTCCTCTTATGCGCGAAGGGTTTATCCCGTCGTGGCCTGCGGCGGGGCTATTCTCTGGCAGACCCGGATTTTCTCTGCGACCAATCGAGAGACCGCTTCCATGCCTTTCGGGAAGGTCTTGCGCAGATCAATCTCGTCGCTATCGCACAGCGCCTCCTTGACCGTGCGGACGAACGTATCCTTGATCTCGGTGGCGAAATTGATCTTGGCGATGCCGCGCTGGATCGTCGCCTGCCACTGCGCGGGCGAGAGGCCGGAGCCGCCGTGCAGCACGAGCGGCCTATCCACCGCCTGCCGTATCGCCTCCAGTCGCTCCAGGTCGAGGGCCGGGGCGCGCTTATAGAAACCGTGCGCGTTGCCGATGGCGACCGCCAGCAGGTCTACGCCCGTCTGCTCCACGAAACGCTGCGCCTGTTCCGGCGTGGTCATGCCTGGCTCGTCAGCGTCCGACTGGCCCAGCTTCGGGATATAGCCCAATTCGGCCTCGACCGCGACGCCCGCCCGATGCGCCTCCTCGACGACCTGTCGGGTCAGCCACACGTTTGTCGCGAAGTCTTTCTCGCTGGCATCTATCATGACCGAGTCGTAGCCCACCGCGATGCAGCGGCGTATCAGGTGCAGGTCCGTCGCATGATCGAGGTGCAGCCAGGCTTGCACACGCTTTTCCGCAGCCGCCGCCTTCGCCATCGCTGCCGCCAGAGGGACGCCAAGATAGTCCAGCGTCGAGGGCGAGGTCTGCAGGATGATCTCGCTGCCCGTCTGCGCGGCGGCGTTCAGGACGGCCAGCAGCGTTTCGGCATTGTAGAAGTTGGTGGCGAGCAGCGCCGTGCCGGAATCGCGGTGGGCGCGCACCGATTCGAGGAACGTCATTCTATCCTCTCCTGCAACTGGCCGCGCACGCCTCCCGACACGCCGAGACTGGCGCAGGCGCAGCGCGTTCCCAACAGCAGGCACGCAGGAACGTCCTTACCGAGCAGCCAGGCGCGCACGAACCCGGCGTCGAAGTTGTCGCCTGCGCCCACCGCGTCCACGACGTTTATCGGGCCGTTCGCGCCCTCCGTCGCGGCGATATGCCAGCGTTGCCCCTTATGGAAGGCCGTAGCGCCGTCGCCGCCGCGCTTGACGACGACCAGCGGCCCGAACTCCGCCAGCCGCTTGCCCGCCTCCTCCACGTCCGCCGCGCCGGAGATCGCCAGCGCCTCGGCCTCGTTCGGCAGGAAGACATCCACGAGCGGCAACAGGTCATGGACGCCTTCCCAGCGGTTCTCCGGGTCCCAGTTCGTGTCCATCGAGACAGTCAGGCCCGCCGCCTTGCAGCGTTGCAGCCAGGGCTTCCAGTGGCCGCGCAGCCGATTGAGAAGGAAGAGGCTGGCGTGATGCCAGTGGCGGCAGGCCGTGAGCAGGTCATCGGTCAGGGCTTCGGGCGGCGTCGCGTCTATCGTGCCGGAGTAGGTCAGGGTCGCGCGGTCGCCGTCCGGCTTGACCAGCGCCAGTCCGAGGCCCGTCTTCATGCCCGGCGGGCGCGTCACGCGGCGCATGTCCACGCCGACCGCTTCCAGACCCTCGTAGAGGCTCTTGCCGAACACGTCCTCTCCGACCGCGCCGAGAAGCCCGACCTTCCCGCCGAGTTTGGCGAACTGGCTGGCGAAGATGGTCGCCGACCCGCCGAGTTCCACCGCGTAGTCGTCTACCATCTGCTCGATCTGATGGAACTGCGGAACCACGTTGCCGGAGACGATCAGGTCCATGCACAGGTCGGCGACGCAGAGAATATCCATACCTAACCCCCCGTCCCCCTTCCCTAAAACGCTGCGCTGGGAAGGGGGTGACCATAGCGCAGGCTCATCTCTCTTTACTACTCCCACTGGAGAGCAAGAAAAGGGAAAAGCCTCCAATTGGAGGCTCCCCCTTCCCAGTGAGCCTGCGAGCGGTTCAGGGAAGGGGGACGGGGGGGGTTAGGTCACCTGTAGATAGGCGGCCTGCGCTGCAATCAGGTCGTCGGCGAGGCGCGTCGCCATCTCCAGCGAACGGACCGCGCCATCGAGGACGAGCGCCTGGATGAACTTGTCCCGGCTGCCCTCTAAAGCGGCGTCCACCACCGTCTCGACCCACTGGTAGCGCGTGGCAAGCGTGCCGACGATGCCCGGCGAGAGAGGCGGCTGCTGAATGGCGCGCAAGCCGGTCCCCTCCGCGATGGCCGGACTTTCCACGATCACATCCGGCGGCAGGTTGGGAACCTGGCCGGTGTTGGGCAGGTTGGCGGAGTAGACCTTGCCGCGCTCGTGTTCGATGGCGTCAATGATGTCCATGACCTGCTCATGCTCGCCGCCGATCCGGTCGAAATAGTCGGCGCGCAGCGGCCCCGGCGCAAGGGCGTCCTCGCGCATCTGCGCATAGCCCTTATCGCCCCAGGAGATGGTATTCTCGAAGCTGTAGGCGTCCACGCCCAGCGTCTTGCCGTAGTATTTGCCGTCGGCGAAGCACTGCGGGAAGAACTCGGTCACGTGCCGGTCGAGGACGGCGGGGAACGCGCCGAACACCCGCAGCAGATGCCAGCTAAAGGGGTTGTCATGCGTGGGATCGCCCGCGCCGGGTTCGGCAGTCCCCGCCTCTGCGAACCGGGTTCCCAGGTCGGAGGGCGGCAGATAGTTCGCCAGCTTCTGCGCGGCGATCTCCTGAAGCTTCGGCAGCATGTCCTGTCCGTGGGCGCGCACCTCTACGAACCAGGTCAGGTGGTTGATGCCGACCGCGCTGTAGCGCAGATCGGAGCGCGGCACGCCGAGCGTATCGGCGAGGAAATGGCCGACATGGAAGACGCCGTGACAGAGGCCGACGACGTTCGCGCCGGTCGCCTTGCGGATGGCGCGGCAGACCGGGGCCATCGGGTTGCCGTAGTTGAAGAAGAGGGCGTTAGGCGCAAGGTCGAGGACATCTTTCGCCACGCCGACCATCGCAGGGATCATCCGCATGGCGCGCGAAGTCCCGCCCGGCCCGACGGTGTCGCCGACGGGATAGTTGAGGCCGTACTTGCGTGGAATAAAGACGTCCTGCTCCCATGCGCGCCTGCCGCCGACGCCGACGGTGCAGATGACGGCGGTGGCCCCTTGGAGCGCGTCGCGCCGATCCACCGACGCGGAGAGTTTGATGGGAGCCGACTTCGCTGCGATCATCTTCCGGGCCAGCTTCTCGGCGACTTCCAGCGCGGCGGGGTCAATGTCCACGAGGGCCAGTTCGTGTTCTTCGCCGCGCAGCACCAGGTCAATGACCAGGCCGCGCGTAAAGGAGGCGCTGCCCGCGCCGATGAGGACGATTTTCTTCATTGGGCGTCTCCTCGGATGGCGGTAGGCTGAACCCTACCGCTAGGGAGCCTTCGGCTCGTCGCCCGCCTGCGCGGGCAGAAATCGGTCTGCCCGCGCAGGCGGGCCGCAGGCGCAACGCGCCCCTTAGCGGTAGGGTTCAGCCTACCGCCATAGAGCATAGTTCGCGGCACGGCAGAGGAAACCCTTCCGAATTCGTGGGAAGGCAAGCGCGGGGTATAATAAGAGCGGACGCGCAAGCAACGCGGGACAGAGGAGGGAGAACGTACCGATGGCGACCAAGTTCAAAGAGGGCGACCGCGTGCAGATCATAGATCGGGAGGCGACGGCGGAGGACGCCAAATCCGGCCTGTTCTACCACCATCTGCGGGGCCTGATCGGAACCGTGCTGAAAGTCTACCCCACCGAAGAAGCCTCGGTCGAGATCGAACTGGAGAGC